>Ga0209573_1000093_pt1 | contig 245322 bp, 229 predicted proteins | sample TNRBio252014_DNA_FD_185870 | JGI IMG/M metagenome (GOLD analysis project Ga0209573, IMG submission 185870) | Wastewater treatment Type I Accumulibacter community from EBPR Bioreactor in Madison, WI, USA - TNR Reactor_6/25/2014_ DNA (SPAdes)... | ecosystem: Engineered > Bioreactor > EBPR >...
GGCTCAAGGACTTTCGACGTATCGCCACCCGATACGATCGCCTCGCCCAGAACTATCTCAGCGCCGTTTGCCTCGCTGCAACCGTCAGCTACTGGTTACGAGTCCGGAGCCTAAGGGAACTGGCTACTGCCCACGTGATTGGAGCATTGTGGACGATCGCGTTTAAACTGTACTCACTGGATGCCGGGTAGTCGGGGCCTTAGTGGACCGTGCCGCCGACTCCGACCTCCCAGAGGGGTCTTTCGATCCGAGAGAAGTCCTGCTTTGGTCTCCGGTGCCGGAACGGCGTCGCATGGAGCGCCGGCAGGTGTCCTATCGTCAAGACAATGGCAGTCACGAGGCGCCCGAAGATGTGTAGGGATCCGCGTCGGTGGTTCATCAATGGCCCATGACGGCCTGTGAGACGGGCGGACGGCCTCTATATGATGGGGAGGCGTATGCGTTTTTGAGCCCCCAAAGCCCAGGAGGAGGTCATGGTTTCTCTCGCCGATCCATCGTTGCTGCGTCAGCAGTGCTTTGTCGATGGAGCCTGGATCGACGCCGATGAGCGCGGCGTGATTGCCGTCGACAACCCGTTCGACGGCTCACGCGTCGCCCAGGTGCCGGACATGGGTCAGGCGGAGACCCGGCGCGCCGTCGTGGCCGCGCATCGGGCATGGCCGGGGTGGCGGGCGATGACCGGCAAGGAACGGGGGGCAGTGCTGCGCCGGTGGTTCGAGCTGATCCGGGAGAACCAGGAGGACGTGGCACGGCTGGTCACAGCCGAGCAGGGCAAGCCGCTCACGGAAGCCCGGGCAGAGGTGGCCTATGGCGCGTCGTTCATCGAGTGGTTCGCCGAGGAGGCGAAGCGGGTCTATGGCGACACCATCCCCGGGCATCAGCGGGACAAGCGCATCGTCGTGCTGAAGCAGCCGGTGGGTGTGGTTGGCGCGATCACGCCGTGGAACTTTCCCATCGCGATGATCACCCGCAAATGCGCGCCGGCTCTGGCCGCTGGATGCACGGCGGTCGTCAAGCCGGCGAAACAGACGCCGCTGACGGCGCTGGCGGTGGCGGCGCTGGCGGAGCGCGCGGGCGTGCCCAAGGGGGTGTTCAACGTCATCACCGGCAGCGCGGGGGCGATCGGCGGCGAGCTGACGTCGAACCCGCTGGTCCGCAAGCTGACGTTCACCGGCTCCACCGAGATCGGCAAGGTGCTGATGCAGCAGTGCGCTGGGACGATCAAGAAAGTGTCGCTGGAACTGGGCGGCAACGCGCCGTTCATCGTTCTCGATGACGCCGATTTGGACGCCGCCGTCGAAGGTGCGATCGCCTCCAAATACCGCAACACCGGGCAGACGTGCGTGTGCGCCAACCGCTTCCTGGTGCAGGACGGGGTGTATGACGCCTTCGCCGAGCGCCTGGCCGACGCGGTGGCGGCCCTCAAGGTCGGCAACGGCGCCGAGGAGGGAACCGAGCAGGGGCCGCTGATCGACGACCGGGCGGTGGAGAAGGTCGAGGCGCACATCGCCGACGCGGTCGGCAAGGGCGCGCACGTGGTGCTGGGCGGACATCGCCACCGACTGGGCGGCACGTTCTTCGAGCCGACGGTACTGACCGGTATGACCGCGGAGATGGCGGTCAGCCGCGAGGAGACGTTCGGTCCAGTGGCGGCGCTGTACCGGTTCCGCACCGACGAGGACGCGATCCGGCTCGCCAACGACACCGAGTACGGTCTCGCCGCGTATTTTTACGGACGCGACATCGCCCGCGTCTGGCGGATGGCCGAGGCGCTGGAGTACGGCATGGTCGGTGTCAACACCGGCATGGTCTCGACAGAGGTGGCGCCCTTCGGCGGCATTAAGGAATCCGGCATCGGGCGAGAGGGCTCCAAGTACGGCATCGAGGAGTTCGTTGAGGTCAAGTATGTGTGTCTGGGCGGAGTGTGAGGGGACGGGGGCGCCGAGGCTAAAGGATAGCGGCGAAGGCGTAGAAGGCCAGCGGGTCGCCGGGGGTGATGGTCGGTAAGGCTTTCGGCAGCAGGGCCAAGCCGTCGGCGCTTAGGAGGGGGTTGAGCCGGTGGGAGCCGCCGGGGCCGGAGCGACCTAGGCGTGGGCGGCCAAGGGTGTCGTGGCCGTCGATGCGGACGGGGATGAATTCGTCCCTCGCGCGGGCCGTGGTGTCGGCGAAGGCGGCGACGGCGGGCGTCGCGTTGATGGCGGTATTGGACGCGCTCGTAACGCGTGCGAGCAGGGGGACGGCCAGCATAAGGAAGCTGACCAGCGCGCTGAACGGGTTGCCGGGCAGTGCTAGGACGACGGCGTTGCCGATACGACCGGCGGCGGCCGGCTTGCCAGGCTTGATGCCGATTTTGAGGATCTCGGCGCGATCGCAGAGCCGGCGAAGGACGGCCGGCAGGTGATCCTCCTCCCCCACCGACACGCCGCCCGAGGTGAGGATAATGTCGTGATCGCGGGATGCGGCGAGCAGGCGCCGAGCCAGAGGCTCAGGCTCGTCTCGGCAGATGCCGAGGTTGGTGACCGAGTGCGCGCGTCGGCGCAGCAGGGCGGCCAGCATCGGACGGTTGGATTCGTAGATGGCGCCAGGGGTGAGCGTGTCGCCCGCCTCGCGCAGCTCGTTGCCGGTCGACAGCAGCGCGACCGTTACCGCGCGGCGCACCGGCAGCGTGGCGAGGCCGAGCGCGGCGGCGATGGCAATGTGGCGCGGATCGACGACGGTGCCGGCGGTCAGTACGGCCGCGCCCTCGGCGACGTCCTCGCCACGGCGGCGGATGTTGAGGCCCGCTGATACGGGACGGTCGATGACGACGGACAGGCCGTCGCCGTCACTCTCGATTGCGCAGTGTTCCTGCATGACGACGGCGTCGGCGCCGGGCGGCATTGGCGCGCCGGTGAAGATGCGAACGGCGCCAGGGAGGTTGAGCGTGGCCTGGGGCGCGTCGCCGGCGGTGGTGCGGGCGACGACCGGCAGGCGGTAGGGCGGCGATCCTGCCAGCGCGGCGGTGGCGACGGCGAAACCGTCCATTGCGGAATTGTCGAAGACGGGCAAGGTGATGGGGGCGGCAATCGGCTCGGCCAGCACGCGGCCGGCAGCGCCGGTGAGCGGGATGTTCTCGACCTCCCCGATGGGACGTGCCAGCGCGGTGATGCGCGCGACCGCGTCGGCCAGCGCCACTAGTCCGCCGTGAGGCGCGCAGGCGTCGGCGGTCGGTTCGGAGGCCATCAGCCGCCGGTGACGTTCATGTGGCGGTCGACCGGGCGGGCGTCGGAACCTCGGTCGATGACGAAGTCGTGGCCGCGCGGTTTGGCCGCGACGGCGTCGCGGATCGCTCGGTCGAGGGCGCCATCGTCGGCGGACGCGCGGACGACGGCGCGCAGGTCAGCGGACGCGGACTGGCCGAGGCACAGGTAGAGTCGGCCGGTGCAGGTGAGGCGGACGCGGTTGCAACCGCCGCAGAAATTGTTCGTCAACGGCGTGATGAAGCCCAGGCGCCGGCCGGTTTCGGCGACGCGCACGTAACGGGCGGGGCCGCCGGTGCGGTCGGGGATATCCTTAAGCGTCCAGCGCGCTGCCAGCCGATCGCGTACCCGGCTCAATGGCAAATATTGATCGGTGCGGTTGCTGGCGCCGATGTCGCCCATGGGCATGACCTCGATGAGGGTCATATCGAGTCCCTCGCCGCCACACCAGGCGAGCATGCCCGCGAGCTGGCCCTCGTTGATACCCTTGAGCGCGACGACGTTGATCTTCACCGCCAGGCCGGCCCGACGGGCCGCGGCGATGCCGGCGAGCGCCTGGCGCACGTCGCCGCCGTGGGTGATGGCGCCGTAGGTCGCCGGGTCGAGGCTGTCGAGGGAGACGTTGACCCGTCGAACGCCGCGGGCGGCCAGATCGGCGGCATAGCGGGCGAGCAGGGTGGCGTTGGTGGTCAGCGTCACCTCGTCGACGGCGCCCGCCTCCAGATGGCGAGCGAGCACGCCGAAGAAGGTGAGGATGTCCCGCCGCACCAGCGGCTCGCCGCCGGTGACGCGCAGCTTGCGAACGCCCAAGCGGACGAACGCGGCCGTGATGCGGTCGAGCTCTTCGAAGCTCAAGACGTCGCGCTTGGGCAGGAACGTCATCGTCTCGTTCATGCAGTAGACGCAGCGCAGATCGCAGCGGTCGGTCACCGAGACGCGCAGGTAGGTGAGGGCGCGCCCGAAGGGGTCGATCAGCGGTGGCGCCGTTGCGGGCGTCGGGCCCGGGGCCGGTGCGGGCCGCCCGGTGTCGATGCTCTCCACATCGTCCCGTCCGTGGGTATCGAACATGTGTCGTGCCTTGGTGGCGTTCGCCAACAACCTTGCCGAGGCGGGAGGGTCGGCATTCTCTGGTGATGTATGTAGGCACGATCGTCGGGAAAGGGCTGCCCGGCTTCTCTTGATGCGAGCGATGGCCTATACGGGCGTGCGTGGATGGGGCGGGGCGGATTGGAGGACGACGGAGGGCGAGCGGCCGATGGTCTGTGCCAACGTGGAACCGGGTGGGCGGCAGGCTGGCGCCATCGCCATCGGCGTCATGTGCAAGGCGCCGATCGAGGGCGCCAGCAAGACCCGCCTGACGCCGCCGTTGACTCCCGCCGAGGCGGCGGCGCTGTCGCGCTGCTTCATCGCCGACACGGTGGCGCTTGCCGTCACCGCGGTGCGCGAGCTGCCGTGCGACGTGGTCGCCGTCCACACGCCAGCGGGCTCGGAGGCGCAGTTCGACGGCGTGGTGCCGGCGGGGGTGGGGATGCTGGCGCAGCGGGGCGACGATTTGAGTCAACGCCTGATCAACGCTACCAACGATCTTCTTGGCCAAGGCTATGGCGCCGTCTGTCTGATGAATTCCGACAGCCCGACGCTGCCGACGCTGATCGTGCGCCGCGCCGTCGAGACGCTGCGCCAGGCGCCGGACAGCCTCGTTCTCGGTCCGGCGATCGACGGTGGATACTGTCTGATCGGCCTGTCGAGAGCGCACGACTGGGCGTTCAAGGGTATCGCCTGGAGCACGAACACCGTGCTGGCCGAGACGCTTGCCCGCGCCGCCGCCGAAGGCGTGCCCGCCGTCTGCATGCCAAGCTGGTACGATGTGGACGATTGGGTATCGCTGGACCTGCTGCTGCACGACGTGTTCGGCGCCGGGACCGGTTTGTGCGACGGCTTTTCGGCCAGCGCGGCGGGGCACACCCGCGACTTCCTCGAGCGATTGCTGGCAACGGATGGCGATCGCCGCCGGTTGCGTGTGCCGTGGGCCCTGGGCCCGACCTGAGGGCGGGGCTACGGGTTTTCATGCGACCGGTTTTAGCCTATTAGGGGCCGTTAATGCGGCGGCGGATCGCGTTCGGCGCACCGAATGCGATCCGCCGCCGCGACCTTTATTTGGGAGAACTCGTGACATCAACCGACGCTTCCGAAAGTGATAGCCGTTTCGTCAGCCGGGCGATCGAGGCGGCGGTGCGCATCGGGGTGCTTTTTCTCCTTGTCGCCTGGTGTTTCGAGATTGTGCGGCCATTCGTGGCCGCCGTCGCCTGGGCCATTATCATCGCGACGGCGACCTACCCGCTGTATGAGCGGCTCGAGTTGGTGCTCGGCGGCCGAAGCATGCTTGCGGCGGTTATTTTCACTGCCCTGATGCTGGTGATCCTGGTTCTGCCGATGGTGATGCTGTCCGGCCAGCTCGTCGATACGGTACAGATGGTGGCGAAGGATCTCAGCGACGGCACGCTGTCGATCCCGCCGCCGCCCGACGACATCGCCACGTGGCCGTTGATCGGCCGGCCGCTGCATGGGCTGTGGAGCATGGCTTCGCAGAACTTGGAAAGCGCGCTCAGCCAGATCGGGCCGCAGCTCAAGGCGGTGGGTGGCTGGATGCTGTCGGCGGGGGCCGGGTTCGGCGTCGGGCTTTTGGAATTTCTGGTCGCGATCATCATCGCCGGCGTGATGCTGGCCCGCGCCGAGAGCGGGTCGCGCCTCTCCCGCGCCATAGCGGTCAAGCTTGCCGGCGATCGCGGCCCGGAGTTCGCCGACCTGGCACAGTCGACCGTTCGCAGCGTCGCCCGCGGTATCATCGGCGTCGCGCTGCTCCAGGCCATTCTCGCCGGCATCGGCTTTACGGCGGTCGGGTTGCCGGCGGCCGGACTGTTGGCGCTTATCTGTCTGTTACTGGCCGTCGTTCAGATCGGCATTATGCCGGTCGTCATTCCGGCCGTGATCTACGTCTTTTCCACCGCCGATCCGCTGACGGCGGGCGTGTTCGCGGTCTGGTGCGGGCTGGCGGGCATGCTGGATAACGTGCTGAAGCCGATTCTGCTCGGGCGCGGCGTCAAGGTGCCGATGGTGATCATCTTTGTCGGCGCCATCGGCGGCTTCATCGAGTCGGGGATCCTCGGGCTGTTTGTCGGTGCGGTCGTTCTGGCGGTCGGGTATACGTTAATCTTCGCGTGGTTGAACGTACCCGACCGGGCGAGAGAGAGCGGCGCGGCACTGGAGCGTCCGAGCCCGCCGCTGCCTTGAACGAACGACACGTGAACGGTCGGACGCGGCAAGGAGGGCGGGATGATGCGTTTAAGAAGCGGCCGCCGCACGGTGCTGGGCGCACTGATCGCGGTCGTATGGATGGCGACGGGTGCGAGCGCGGACGCCCGCAGCGTCGAGCCGGACGATTTTCGCTTTGACGACGCGGGAGCACTGTATCACCTGTGCGGCGCGTCCGCGGACGACGAGCTTTTCGAGGAGGCCCGGCATGCGTGCTATGGGTTTTTGTACGGGGTCGGGCTTTTCTATAAGGAAGCGCTCAACGCCGGACGGGCGCGCAAAGTGGTGTGTCCCAAGGAAGAACTGACGCGTGAAACCATGCGCGAGCAGTATGTGACATGGGCCGGGGCCAATCCCGACCGGATGGACTTAAGTCCCGTCGATGCCCTATTCCTGGCCGCCCAGGCTCGATGGCCGTGTACCGGATCACCACATCCGTAACATTGACGAGGATCGTATCGTCGAAAAAGTCGACGAAGACCCTACCGTCGACTGAGTCGACGAATGAGGAGGACGCAGATGCATATGTTGTCGCAAGTCCGCAGAGGGATTTTGCTGCCGGCGGTGATCGTTCTCAGCCTCGGCGCCGCCGGATGCGCGAGCAATACCGTCAAGGGCGCGGCGATCGGCGCCGCCGGTGGTGCGACGGTCGGATTGTTCACCGGCAACGTGGCGCAGGGTGCGGCGGCCGGCGCCGCCGGTGGTGCTGCCGCCGGTTTCGTCTCCGGCCTGTTCTAGTGATCGGCGGCGCGCTGGTCTGAGAAGACTCCCGCCGGCCGGCGGCTGCGCGGATATCGGCGGCGACGCAACGGTAGCCCGAAGGACTTGCCAACCGGGCGTTCGTGTGGTTTGTGCAGGAGCGAACGGGTCGCCGACCGGCCCGTCGCGCCAGGCAGTCATGCAAAAGGCCGGGGGATCCATGAGAGCCTTTACACTCCTGACCGCCATCGTTCTGGCGGTGGTGACCGGATTGATCCTCGCGCTCAGGTTGGGGTACGTGCCCGCTGCCCAGCCGTTCGAGGCGCTCATGCTGATGGCGGCACCGGTGCTGGCACTGCTGGTGGCGGCGCTGGTCGCCGGCGGCGGCGCCCTACGCGGCGAAGCGCCGCCCGTCCGCGCCGACGTTGCCCGGCCGGCGCCGACACCCGTCGCCGGCCATCCTGCCGAGGCGGAAGTGGTGAGCTTTCTTGCGCTCCTGCAGGAAAAAGGCCGCTTGGTCGATTTCCTTATGGAGGACATCACCGCCTTTGGCGATTCCCAAGTGAGCGCCGCGGCGCGGGTGGTGCATCAGGGCTGCCGGGCGGTGCTCGACGAGCATCTTAAGGTCCGCCCGGTTCGCGAGGAGGCGGAAGGGACTAAGGTGACCGTCGAGCCCGGCTATACCGCCGACGCCTATCGGTTCGCCGGCAAGATTTCCGGCGAGCCGCCCTTTACCGGCCGGCTGGTCCACCGCGGCTGGCGGGTGGAGCAGGTTCGGTTGCCGCGGATCGTCGCCCGCAAGGGCGACCGGCTGCCGACGCTGGCGCCCGCCGAGGTGGAATTGAGCTAGAGAAGCCGCCTCGGCTCGCCTGCGCTCTCCAGCGGTCCGGTTATCGGCCCGCGTACGTTCTAAAACCGAGCACCGATCCAACCCTCTTAAAACACGGTAGTGCACCATCATGACGCACCGTTTCAGCCTCGGCATCGATCTCGGCACGTCGAACAGCGCCGTCGCCGTTACCGACCTGGAAAGCGACGAGACCGAAGTTGTCGAGATTACCCAGATCCTGGCGCCCAATCGCGTCGGCGAGCAGGCGACCTTGCCGTCGGCGCTCTACATCCCCAACGCCGCCGAGTTCCCCGACGACGCGCTGGCGGTGCCATGGAGCGATGGAGGTGGCGACGGCGTGGTGGTCGGCCAATTTGCCCGCGACCACGGTGCGCTGGTCCCCGATCGGTTGATCGCGTCAGCCAAATCATGGCTGTCCAATCCGCACATCGATCCGCGGCAGCGGGTACTACCGTGGAAATCCACGATCGAGGAGGCGAAGTGGTCGGCCGTCCAATGCTCCGGCCGCTATCTCGAGCACCTGCGCGACGGGTTCAGCCATGCGCAGCGGCTGCGTGGGCGGGACTGGGACCTGGCCGACGGCGACGTGGTGGTCACCGTGCCGGCCTCCTTCGACGAGGTGGCCCGGAACCTGACCGCCGAGGCGGCCGAGGCCGCCGGGCTCGGCAAGGTTACCCTACTCGAGGAACCGCAGGCGGCGTTCTACGCCTGGGTCGCCGAGGCCGGCCGCGACTGGCGGGCACGAGTCAATCCGGGCGATATCGTTCTCGTCTGCGATGTCGGCGGCGGCACCGCGGATTTCAGCTTGATCGCCGTCAACGAGTCTCAAGGCGAGTTGGCGCTGGAACGGATCAGCGTCGGCGAGCACATTCTGCTCGGCGGCGACAACATGGATCTGGCGCTCGCCTACACCGTGAAGGCGGAGCTGGACGCCGCCGGCACGGCAATCGACGAGTGGCAGCTGCTCGCCCTCGTCCACGCCGTCGCCAAGGCCAAGGTGGCGCTGTTCGACGATGCGTCCCTGACCGAGGTGCCGATTGCGATCCCGTCCCGCGGCTCCAGCCTGTTCGCCGGCAGCGTCGCCACCCGCCTCACCCGGGCGGTTTTGGAACAGGTGGTCGTGGAAGGTTTTTTCCCGCTGACGCCGGTGACGGAGCTGCCGCGGGAAGGCCGCCGCACGGGGCTGCAGGAATTCGGGCTGCCATATGCCGCCGACCCGGTGATTTCGAAGCATCTGGCGCGCTTTCTCACTCGCAGCCGGACGAATGTGAAGGCCAGCGAGGCACTGTCGGCGCTGGTCGGCGCGGATGCCATGGCGGGCGGCTTCCTGGCGCCGTCGGCGGTTCTGTTCAACGGCGGCGTGTTCAAAGCGGCGGCGATCCGCGAGCGCGTTCTCGACCTGCTGACGGGGTGGAACGGCGGCTTGGGCGTGCGCGCGCTGGAGGGTATTCAGCCGGATCTGGCGGTGGCGCGGGGTGCCGCGCTCTACGGCCGCAACCGGGCGACCGGCAAGGGCATCCGCATCAAGGCCGGCGCCGCGCGGTCGTACTACGTCGGCCTCGACAGCTCGATGCCGGCGATTCCGGGATTCCGGCCGCCGGTCAAGGCGCTGTGCGTCGTGCCGCAGGGCATGGAGGAGGGCTCGAGCCTGCTCATCGACGGCCAGACGTTCGGCCTGGTGACCGGCGAGCCGGCGGATTTCCGCTTCTTTTCGTCGGAGGTGCGCAGCGGCGACGCACCGGGCGCGCTGCTCGCCGACGCGGAACGCGACCTGGACGAGACCAGCCAGCTCGAGGTGACGCTGCCGGCGTTGGACGACGTGCCGGCCGGCCAGGCGGTGCCGGTGCAGATCGAATCACAGATTACCGAGTTGGGCACGCTGGAGCTGTGGATGAAGCACGTGAATTCCGACCGCCGCTGGAAGGTCGAGTTCACCGTGCGCACCGAATAACCGGGCTTGGGATGGATTCCGGCCGCGGATGGCGAACGCCCGCTACAGCATCGGCATCGATCTCGGCACCACCAACTCGGCGATGGCGTTCACGCCGCTCGACGGCGATGCGCCCACCGAGGTGTTCGCCATCCCGCAGTGGGAGAGTCTGACGCGCGTCCAGCCGGCGCCAACGCTGCCGTCGTTTCTCTATCTGCCGGACGAACAGACGGCAGCGCTGCTGGGTGTCCGAGCGGGCGGAGCCGGCGAGTGGATCGTCGGCCGACTGGCACGCCAAAAGGCCGGCGAGGTGCCGGGACGGGTGGCGCAATCCGCCAAGTCGTGGCTGTGCCATCATGCCACCGACCGCTCGGCGCCCTTCCTGCCGTGGGCGTCGGAGGACCTGCCGGAAGGCCGCAAGCTGTCGCCGCTCGGCGCATCGGCGTTGATTTTGCGTTACCTGCGGGGCGTGTGGGACGATCGCTTCGCCCCATCGGGCCGCGACTTCGCCTTCGATGCTCAGCAAATCACGGTGACCGTGCCGGCGTCGTTCGACGCCGCCGCCCAGCAGCTGACCCTCGCCGCAGCGGCCGAGGCGGGGTTTCCCGCCCACGTGCGGCTGCTGGAGGAACCGCAGGCGGCGTTCTATCACTGGCTTGACCAGGCGGATACGGAAGGCGTGCTCGATGGGATGCGCGCCGATGCCGGCGGGGGGTCGATCCATGTCCTCGTCGTCGACGTCGGCGGCGGGACGTCGGACTTCAGCCTGTTCGAGCTCACGACTGGGGACGGCGGCCCACCCGCGATCACGCGCACGGCGGTCAGCGATCATATTTTGCTCGGCGGCGACAACATCGACCTGGCGCTTGCCCACCGGGTCGAGCCGCGGCTGATTGGCGATGGCGAGCGCCTGTCGCGGGGGCAGTGGGAGCACCTGGTCGCCCGCTGCCGGGACGTGAAGGAGCAGGCGTTGTCCCCCGACGGCCCCGACGAGGGCGTTGACGAAGGCCCCCGGGAAGGCCAAGTCGAGGAGACGTTCGCGGTGGCGGTCCCGTCGCGGGGGGCGGGCTTGATGGCCGGTTCGGCGTCGACGCGGCTCAGCCGTGCCGACGTGGATGCGGTGGTGATGGAGGGGTTCTTCCCGTTCTGCGCGGCGGACGATCGGCCGTTGCGCAATGTCGGCGCGCTCAAGGAATGGGGGCTACCGTTTGCCGCAGACAGCCGGGTGAGCCGCCATTTGGCCGATTTCCTCGCCGGCCGGCCGCCCGTTGATTGGCTGTTGTGTAACGGCGGCACGCTGACCCCCAGCCGGCTGCGCCGGCGGCTGGTCGAACAGATTGGCCGGTGGCAGGGCCGCGCGCCGCGGCTGCTCGACAGCCGCGATCCCGAATTGGCGGTGGCGCGCGGTGCGGCGCGCTTCGGCGAGCAGGTGAACAGCCGCGGGCGGCGGATCGAAGCAGATGCGGCGCGGGCTGTATTTCTCGCTGTTCACCAAGCGGTGGGTGGCCGAGATGATAAAGATGGAGCAGCCGCGCCGGCGCTGGTCTGCGTGGTGCCGCAGGGGGCGCGGGCGGAGGAAACGTTTACGGTGGCCGGTCGCGGCCTAGCGCTCAGGGTCAATCGGCCGGTGCGGTTTCAGACCTTTACGTCCACCCGCCATCGCCGCGTCCGGGCGGGCGACATGGTGGTGTGGCGGAAGGACGGGTTCCAGGCGCTGCCGCCGCTGGCGACGGTGGTGACGCTGGACGAGAGTGAGAGCGGGAAGAGGGGCGGCGGGTCGGCGGCTGGCGACAGGGACGTGCCGGTTACGCTTAGCGCGCGCATCAACGAGCTTGGTTTGCTGCAGGTACGGTGCATCAGCGCCGACCCGGCGATCGATCACGCGTGGCCGCTGGCCTTCAACCTGCGCCCCGGCCGCGCCGAGGATGGGGCGTCATTGTCGGCGCCGGAGGGGTCCGCGGCGGGTGAGGCGGCGGAGGCGGCTCCCAACGCCGAGCCGGCAGCCCTCGCCGAGGCCGGAAGCCGCATCGAGGCGGTGTTTCAGCCGTCAGCCGGGAAGCGGGAAAAAGTGACGGCAGGGCGGCTCTTGTCTGGCCTCGAAAAGATTCTCGGCCGGCCGAAGGCGGGTTGGAACGGGCCGCTGCTGCGCGCGCTCTGGCCGGCATTGGACGCGGCCATGGCGGGCCGGGCTCAGTCGGTGGAGCATGAGGAGGCGTGGCTGATTCTCGCCGGCTTCGTGCTCCGGCCCGGTTTCGGCGCACCGCTGGACGACGCCCGCATGGACCGGCTGTGGCGACTGCGCGACGCTGGGCTGGCGTTTCCCGGCAAGCGCAACACGCTGCAGGAACACATTCTGTGGCGCCGCGTCGGCGGCGGATTGAGCCGGGAGCGCCAGGAACAGCTTCTCCAGCCCGAACTGCGGCGGCTTACGAGCCAGTCCAACCCGACGGCGGAGCTTGTCCTGCTTGCCGGGTCGCTGGAACGAATCGGCCACGAGACCAAAACCGAGTTGGCCGGCCAGTTCATCGATCTGGCGCAGGAGCGTCTCGCCGCCGGCCGGCACGCCGCGCCGGTGCTGACAGCGCTGTCGCTGCTGCTCAACCGGGCGCCGCTGTACGCCGGGCCGGAGGCGGTCGTTTCGCCCGATCTGGTCGAGCGCGTCTACCGCGCCTTCGCGGGTCAGGATTGGGGTGGGGCGGACGGGGCCGAGATGCAGACACTGTTCCTGCGCGCGGCGCGGGTCGTCGACAATCGCAGTCTCGACGTGGCGCCGTCGCTGCGCCGCCGCATTGCCGATCGGCTGGAAAAAGCCGGCGTGCCGGCGGCGCGAACGGCACGCGTCCGAGATTTCGTCGCCGTAACCCGGGATGAGCGTTCGAGCCTGCTCGGCGATTCACTGCCGGCCGGGCTGATCCTGCGCGATTGAAAAACGCCCGCTGGGTGATGCGCCCGCCGAGTGACCCGCCGCGCTAGCCTCTCAATGCGTCACGATGGTGATGCCCCATCCGACAACAACGATAAGGCAGGTGAGAAGGCTCGCACCTAGGACCTGTTTGAGGCGCGGGGCGGCAGACAGGGCGGGCGTGTCCCGTGAAGGGACGATTTCGCGCATGGCGGTCATGATCCGTTCAAAGGTGAGCTCAGCGGCAGATTTACGAAAATTTGTGCGAACTATACCCCTTTTGGGGTCATGCGCGCGAGCACAGAATGATTGAGATAACGTGAATTTGACAATGCAAAGGGTCGCGGAGGCCATTCAATCGGCCGCATCGGCCATGACGTGGTGCAAAAAAAAGCCGCCCGTGAGGGCGGCGTGAGTTGGATAGGGAGGAGGTCAAAATCGAACCGGCCTAAGCCCGTTCGATATGGACGCTCGCGGGACAAGAGGACTGTATGACCCAAAAGGGTTAATGGCAAGTTAAAAGATTGAACGACGACGATTGTTTTTCGCGTTTACGCATAAACCGCGATCGGCGGCCAACCCTTAACCGGACCGAAACCGGCCATCGGCGACACTCCCGTTGGGTTCAGAGAGGCGCCCGGCTCGGGCGCCGAGATGGAGGGTCAAGCTCATGTTCGGTTTCAAGTGGCGTTCGGCCTCGGGCTCGACGCAGGGCCGATGTTTTGTCAAGGTATCCGACCCAGATTCGGTGTGGACGGTTCATAGGTCCATCGAACGGCCGATGCTGCCGCCCCATGTCGAGCTGAGGAGCGACGGCCAGCCGCCGCGCTCGGTGATCGTTGCCCGCAGCATTCTCGGCGACCGGCGGCTGTATCGGCAGGTCGAAGAACGTCCGTGATATCGGTGGCCGACGGCTACGGCCGCCAAAGTATAATGCCCGGAGGCGTGCGCCGGCGGTCCAGCGCCGCTTGGACATCGACGACGAGACCGCGGCCGCCGTCGAGCAGCGCCTCGATGGGGGGCCATTGGGCGGCGCGATCGGTGTGATGGGCGACCGCCAGAACGACCGCGTCGACGGGGCCGACCGCGTCCAGGGGCGTCAAGGCAACACCGTGCTCTCGCTGCACGGCGGCCGGATCGGCCTTGGGATCGGCGACGCGGACCGACACCCCATACGATTCAAGCTCACGGACCAGATCGACGACACGGCTGTTGCGCACGTCCGGCACGTCGGCCTTGAAGGTGATGCCGAGCACACCGACGCGCAGTCCGTGTGAGACGCCCCCACCGCCAGAAGCAGCCAATCCGCTCGAGGCAGGGGCGCCGAGCAGCCGCTTGACCGTCTCGCGGGCGATCCAGGCGCCGTAGCCGTCGTTCAGCCGGCGCCCAGCGAGGATGATCTCCGGATGGTGGCCGGCGCGCTCGGCGCAATGGGTCAGATAATAGGGATCGATGCCGACGCAGTGGCCGCCGACCAGGCCGGGCGTGAAGCGGAGGAAATTCCATTTGGTGGCGGCGCAGTCGAGAACGTCGCGTGTGTCAAGGCCGAGGCGCGAACAGATCATCGACAGCTCGTTCATCAGTGCGATGTTCAGGTCGCGTTGGGTGTTCTCGATCACCTTGGCCGCCTCGGCGGTGCGGATATCGGGGGCCCGGTGGATGCCGGCGCCGACGACCCGGCCATAAATCGCCGCCACCGTCTCCAGCGTCGCCGAGTCGCCCGCCGCGACCACCTTGGTGATGGTCTCGAATCGGTGTTCCGTGTCGCCGGGGTTGATTCGCTCCGGCGAATAGGCGACGCCGAAGTCGCGGCCGGCGGTCATGCCCGATGCCACCTCCAGCACCGGCACGCATGCGACTTCGGTGGCGCCGGGATAGACGGTCGATTCAAATACGACGATGCCGCCGCGAGCGAGGTGCCGGCCGACAGTGCCGGCCGCCGCCTTGAGCGGCGCCAGATCCGGCTGGCGCGCCGGGGTCAGCGGTGTCGGCGCAGTGATGATGTGGAAATCGGCGCCGTTCAGTATCGCCGCGTCGTCCGACAAGCGGAGATTTGCGGCGGCGAGGTCGGCGGCGGATATCTCCCCGGTGCGGTCGTGGGCAGCGCGCAATTCGTCGATGCGCACGCCATCAATGTCGTAGCCGACCACCGGCAGCCCGGCACGGGCGAAGGCCATCGCCACCGGCAGCCCGACGTAGCCGAGGCCGATGACGGCGACCCGGCGTTCGCCGCTCATATCGGGCGTCCCGGCGAGGGAGGCACCGGCACCGGCGGCTGGATAGCGCTCTGGCGGCTACCCTGGCGGGCGAGGACGATGCCGGCGAGAACGATTGCGGCGCCCAGGGCCTGCCACGGCCCCAGTGCCTCGCCCAGAAGTACCCAGGCGAGGAAGGCGGCGACCACGGCCTGCAGGAGAAGCCCCACCGAGGAGAAGGCGACCGGCAGGTGGGCGAGGGCATAGGCGATAAGACTCTGGCCGCCGACGTGGCTGAACAGCGCCAGTGCCAGCAGGGTGGCCCAGCCGGCGAGCGAGGTTGCGATCAGACTCTCGCCCGAGGCCAGCGCCACGATGAGCAACGCGACGCAGGTGACCAGACCGCTGCGGGCCATGATGGTCGCAGTGTCGTAGCGGATGCGCAGCCGGCCGACGGCGACGATGTAGGCGCCGTAGAACATCGCCGTGACCAGCCCGAGGCCGTCGCCGAGCAGGTGGCTCATGCTGACGGTGACGCTCTGGCCCATCAGCACGGCAGCACCGACCAGCGCGAGGGCCATGCCGGCGAGAAAACGCGGCGAGAAACGCTCGCCATAAAGGGCGAACGCGGCCAGCGTGACGAAGACGGGCGCCAGATTGGTGAGCAGGGTGGCGTTGGCGACCGAGGTGAGACGGATGGACCAGTGCCAGAAGGCCAGGTCCCCGGCGAAGAACAATCCCGCAGCGACGAAGCCGAGCCAGGCACCACGTGGCACCGACGATGCGGAAGGGTGCGACGAATGCGGCGATCCGTGCCGCGCCGCGTCGACGCCATGCCAGATCCACAACACAGGCATGGCAAGGAACAGGCGGTGGAAGCCGGTGGCGCTGGGGCCAAGCTCGCTCAGGCGCACGAAGAGGGGCGCGAAGCCGATGGCGGTGGCGCCCGCGAACAGTGCCAGCAAAGACAAGTGCTGCGTCCGGCTGTCCGCGGACGGCCCGGAAGACCGTCCGGAATCCGGCCCGAGATTTGGCGGCGGCGATGCTGGACTCGGCAAAATGACCATCGCCCGCTAATATCGGGGTTTGTTTTTCGTTGCCAGCTTTGTTGTTGGCGGCCTTCTCCGACGCGGTCCCGATCAACGCGGATGTCCTTGCAGTCCCCCAGTCCCGTCAGCGATGCTGCCGGCGATCCGTCATCGGAAGAGCGGCCGCTGCTGGGCGCCGCCGACCCGCCACCGTTCCAGGTGTTCAACGGTGACGCAACGGCGCCGGTGGTGATCGTCTGCGACCATGCTGGACGCGCCATCCCGGCGGCGCTGGGAACGCTCGGCCTCGACGACGATCTCCTGCACAGACACATCGCCTACGACATCGGCGCCGCGCAGCTCACCCGGCTGATCGCGCAGCGCCTGGCCGCACCGGCGGTGCTCGCCACCTATTCGCGCCTGGTCATCGACTTGAACCGGCAGCCGGGCGAGCCGCAGTCGATTCTCGACGTGTCCGACGGGGTGCGGGTGCCCGGCAACGCCGGTATTGGCGCGGCGGAGCGGGCGGCACGCTATAACGCCTGCCACGCGCCCTATCATCAGGCCATCGATCGGCAGATCGCCCGACTGCGCGGTCTGGGAACGGCACCAGCGGTGTTCTCCGTTCATACCTTTACGCCGTCGCTGGCGGGCGCCGACCGCATGTGGGACCTGAGCGTTCTGTGGAACGAGGACGCGCGCATCGCGGCACCGCTGATCGATAGGCTGCGCCGTGAGCCCGGCCTCGCCATCGGCGACAACGAGCCCTATTCCGGCCGGCAGCTGGCCTACACGCTGAACCGGCACGGCGGCGATGCGGGCCTCGCCAACGTGGCGGTGGAGGTGCGCCAGGATCACTGCGAAAGCCGGTGGGAACTGGACCGGTGGGCGACCTTGCTGGCAACGGCGCTGGAACGCATTCTTGCCCTGCCCGGCGTCGGCGGGGACGAGGTTGGCGGCGGCGACGGGCCGGCACCATGAGCGAGCCCAACGATCCGCCGTTTACGGTCGGTATCGAGGAGGAGTTTTTCCTCGTCGACCGCGAGACGCGGGACGTCGTCACCGACCCGCCCGACGGCATCATGGAGGAATGCCAGACGCGCACGCACGACTTGGTGCGCCCGGAATTCCTGATCTCCCAGATCGAGGTCGGAACCCGGGTGTCGCGAACGATCCGGGAAGCGGGCGAGGACTTGGGCCGCCTTCGCGGCACCGTCGCCGAGGTGGCGGACCGCCACGGCCTAGCGCCGCTCGCCGCCTCGACGCATCCGTTTTCCGAATGGCGGGATCAGAAATTCACCGACAAGGAACGCTATCACCGGGTGGCGCGCGACATGCAGGCGGTGGCGCGCCGGTTGCTGATCTGCGGCATGCACGTGCACGTCGGCATCGACGACGACGAGCTGCGCATCGATCTGATGAACCAAGTCACGTATTTCGTGCCGCACTTTCTGGCATTGTCGACGTCGTCGCCATTCTGGCGCGGTGCCGATACCGGCCTCAAGAGCTATCGGTTGAGCGTATTCGACGAAATGCCCCGCGTCGGCCTACCGTCCCGGTTCAGTTCGTATACCGAGTACCAGCGCCACGTCGGCATTCTCGTCGACGCCGGGATTTTGGAAGACGCCTCGATGCTGTGGTGGGACGTGCGGCCGAGCGCCCGGTTTCCCACGCTCGAGATGCGCATCTGCGACGTGTGCACGCGCCTCGATGATGCGCTGGCGATCGCGGCCCTGTATCAGTGCGTGCTGAGAATGCTGTATCGGCTGCGCCGCACCAACCAGCGCTGGCGGACCTATGACCACATGCTGATCAACGAGAATCGCTGGCGAGCCAAGCGTTACGGCATCGACGGCGGCCTTGTCGACTTCGGCAAAGGGCAACTGGTTCCTTGCGCCGACCTTCTGGAAGAGCTAATCGAGCTTACGGGCGAGGATGCCAAGGCGCTGGATTGCGAGACCGAGGTGGCCGAGTGCCGTAACATTATCCGACGAGGAACCGGCGCCCATCGCCAACAGACGATTTTTGGCGCATCGGTCGAGGCGGGACGTGACACCCGCCAAGCGCTGTGCGATGTGGTAGACGATCTTATTCGGGAGACGGTCCGGGGCCTATAACAACAACCGCCCCAGCCAAGGGAAGCAAAAGCGATGTTCGTAGCAGACATTCTCAAGAACAAGGGCAACGAGATCATCTCGGTGACGGCCGACGACAAAGTCGGCGCGGCCCTCGATCTCCTGGCCTCCAGGCATATCGGCGCCGTCCTGGTGCTCAATCCGAACGGGTCCATCGCCGGCATCATATCCGAGCGCGACGTGGTGCACGGGCTGCACAAGCACGGCAAGGACGTTCTCGACATGACCGTTGGCGAGTTGATGACGACAAACGTCGTCACCTGCACGCGGAATGATCCGGTGGTGGCGATCATGGGCATGATGACCCAGCAGCGCTTCCGGCACGTGCCGGTGGTCGAGGACGACAACCTGATCGGCCTGATCAGCATCGGTGACGTGGTCAAGAGCCGCATCGAGGAAGCGCAGGCGGAAGTCGAGGCACTTCGCCTCTATATCTCGCTCTGATGGACCGAGCCCGGCGGTCGACGGGTCCGGCCACGGCGCCGGAGACGCCGCGGGCACGCCGTCGATCCGGTGACGGGCGATCGAGCGGGGGGCGATGATCAGCGTGGTTCCGCGCGGCGGCGACCGCATTCCAGCGACGGCGGCGCTGCTCGGAGCCACCGGGTTGATTCCGTTCGTTGCCGGCGCCGTGCTGGTCTGGGTCATGCCCAGCGTTTACGGCGTTCCCGTCGGCCGCGTCGTCATTGTCTATGGCGCTGTCATCCTGTCGTTTCTCGGCGGCATGATCTGGGGCCTGGCCGCGGCCGGCCTGGCGCGTGATCCCGACGACCCGAGTGCTTCCAGCGTGCTTGCGGTGAGCGTCGTGCCGTCGCTTGCCGCCTGGATCCTGGTGTTCATGCCGCAGCATATCGCGCTCTGGGGGCTGGCGCTGGCGTTTGCGCTGTTACTGTTCGTCGACCACTGGGCCAGGACCATCGATCTCACGCCGGCCTGGTGGCTGACGCTGCGAACCCGGCTGACGGCGGTGGTCGTGCTGTCACTGCTGGTGGCGGCGGCGGAGACCTATGCCGGATAGCGCAAGCGGCGGCGACTCGGCAGTGCACGCCGCTGGCTGGACGATTCGTGCGATTGTTCGCCGCCTGCCCCGCTGGGACCGCGGTCCCGGGCTCCGCCATTGGTGAGTTTCGTCGGGGTCGGCGGGCGCACCTATCTGTGGCCGGCACGGTCCGACGACCTAAAAACAGGCTAAAACCGGCTTAAAATCGCGTCCGCTGAAGCATTCACGGGCCAATTGGGGCTTGAATTGGCGTTGGCGGCCTCGGAACCGGCAATCCGAGGGTGCGTTAACGTTATGGTGGTGAATGCTGACTAAATTATGGGTGATCGTTCCCGCTTGACCGTCGAGCGTGTGGCAGTGCACAAAAGCCGCGCATTTCGCATGTCGACCACGAGGTTAAAAGGCAAAAGGAGCACGCGCATCGTGCAGGGGAAATCGAAGGACGTGACCGCCAGCCGTCGACACCTGCTTGCCCTGGGAGCCGGCGGCGCCGCCGCAATGCTGCTTCCAAGCTGGGCACATGCTGGGTCAGACCAGCCGGGCACGCCGTTCGCCAGGCCGCAGCTACTTCAGGATCGCCGCCTCGCATTCCGCCATCGCCACACCGGAGAGACGGTGAACGTCGTCTATTACGCCGACGGCCGATACATCCCGCCGGCGATCAAGCAGATCACCCACCTGATGCGCGATCATCGCACGGATCAGGAAATGCCGATCGACCCGGCGCTGATCGATCTGCTTTACGCCTTGCAGATGCGGCTCGGTCGGCGCGATCCGTTCGAGGTCTATTCCGGCTACCGGTCGCCGGCGACCAACGCCCTGCTGCGCCAGAAGCGCGGCCGCAGCGTCGCCAAGCACAGCCTGCACATGCAGGGTATGGCGGTGGACATCGGGATCGAGCACGTGCGCAGCTACGATATCGCCAAGGCAGCGCTGGTCCTGCAAAAAGGCGGCGTCGGGTTCTATCGCCGCTCCAACTTTGTCCATGTGGACGTCGGCCCGGTGCGCTCCTGGGGCGTCTGACGCCCGCCGCTGATAAGCGACGGGTTTAAAGCCGGTCCCGCACGATCGCGGCGACTTCCTGGTCGGTCAGAACGATCGGGTTGGTTTTCATCGAGCTGCCGCGGCTGCCGGCGACGACGCGGCCGATGTCCTCCTCCCCCATGCCGAAGCGGCTCAGCCGCGGCAAGTTCAGGCGCTCGGTCCATGCCGCCAGCGTCGATACCAGAACGTCCAGCCCCTCGCTGCGGTCGTTCGCGGTGGTCATCGTCAGCAGGTCGCTGACGGCGGCGTATTTGATCAGCGCCGGGTTGTCGGGGTCCCGTTCCGTGAGCGCGTCGATGTTGGCTTTCGTAGCCGCCGCCACCAGGGTGCCGCAGCACGCACCGTGCGGAATGGGGAAATAGGCGCCCAGCGGCGATGCTAGGCCGTGCACGGCGCCCAGGCCCGTCTGAGCGAGGCAGATGCCGGAGATGAGCGACGCGTAGGCCATGCGCGACCGGCCCGCCTCTGCCTTCGCGCTGTCACCGCCATCCCAGGCGTCGAAAAAGCCGTCCCGGAACGCCGCCATACCCGACCAGGCGAGCGCGTCGGTGAGCGCATTGGCGTTGATCGAGGTGTAGGACTCCAAGAGCTGGGTGAAGGCATCCATGCCGTTGGCGGCCACGACGTTCCGCGGGCACGAGGCCAACAGCTCGGGATCGACGATGGCGACCCGGGCGACGAGCTGCTCGTCGCGGAAGGATTTTTTGAAGCCGTCGGGGCCCTGTCGGGTGAGGACGGCGTTCTTGGTCGCCTCGCTGCCCGTCCCGGCCGTGGTCGGCACAGCAACGAGCGGCAGGGCAGGGCCGTCGTAGGGCCGCTCCGGGCCGACCCCTTCCAGGTGCTCCAGCACCGAGCGGCCGTGCGGCAGCAGGCCGGCGATGGCCTTGGCGGCGTCCAGCGCGCTGCCGCCGCCGATGCCGATCACCACGTCGATGCCGGCGTCACGGTGGGCGTAAACGGCCTCATCGACCATGTCCGGCGACGGCTCGCCATCGACGGCGACGTCGCTCCAGGCGAGCCCCTCGGCCTCCAGCGCTGCGAGGAGGGCGGGCCAGGCGGGGGTGGCGCGGAACGACTTGGCACCGGTGACCACCAAAGCGTGGCGGCCAAAGGCGGCGGCTTCCTTCGCCACGCGGGAAACGGTCCCGGCGCCGAAGACGATGCGCGGCAGCCGGGCGATGGCGAAGGCGCCGGGCGGCGGGATCATGACCCGCCCTCCGACGGCAGCAGACCCTTGTACAGCGTGCCCTGGCGGGGGGCGGCCATCATGTCGGCCACGGTGTCGCGCCAAGCGGCGTAGTGCGCCGTCTCCTTGTGGCGGGCGGCGTCGTCGGCGGTTGCGTAGGCTTCGTAGAGAACAAACTGGGTCGGGTCGGCGGCATTTTGCAGAACGTCGAAACGGCGGTTACCCGGCTCGGCGACGGACCCCTGGTGGTTGGCGCGGCTCGCCTCGATAAAGCGCTCGACGCAATCCGCCTTGACCGAAATGGCGACGATGGTTACGTGCATGGCGTTTCTCTCCCGGTTGGTTCCGGTAATCGTGCCGAACCTCGGGCACGGCGGTCAAGCCGCTGCCGCTGCGCCGAATTGCTAGGCATGAGGACGAGGGAATCGCCGATGCGCGTCGACGCTTTCGATTTCGAGCTACCGCCGGAGAGGATCGCCCAGCATCCCGTGCACCCGCGGGACGTGGCGCGGCTGCTCACCGTCGGCGCGACGCTGGCCGACCGGTGCGTGCGCGACCTGCCGGACCTGCTGCGGTCCGGCGACATTCTCGTCGTCAACGATACCCTCGTGTTGCCGACGCGGCTGTTCGGCCATCGCGGCGAGGTCGCGGTGGAAGCGACGCTGCACACCCGGCTGGCGGCCGACCGCTGGCGGGCGCTGGTACGGCCGGGACGGCGGCTGAGGCCGGGCCAGACCGTTCACTTCGCCGCCGATTTCGCGGCCGAGGTCGAGGCCAAGGAGGCGGATGGCAGCGTCGTTTTGCGCTTCGCGTGCGGCGGCGATGCGCTGATGGCGGCGCTCGACCGCTATGGTGCGATGCCGCTGCCGCCCTATGTGCACCGCGACGGCCCCGATGCCCGCGACCGGAGCGATTATCAGACGATGTTCGCCGTCCGGCCCGGCGCCGTTGCGGCGCCGACGGCCAGCCTGCACTTCACGCCGGCGCTGATCGCCGCCCTTGATGCCGCCGGCATCTGCCGGGCGGCGGTGACGCTGCACGTCGGGCTGGGAACGTTTAAGCCCGTGCGTGCCGAGCGGCTGGAAGACCATCGTATGCACGCCGAATGGGGAAGCATCGATGCCGATGCAGCGGCCGCAATCAATCGGTCGCGGCGCGACGGCGGAAGGGTCATCGCGGTCGGCACCACGGCGCTCAGGCTGCTGGAAACGGCGGCCGGCAACGACGGCGCCGTCCGGCCGTTCGAGGGCATGACGGATCTGTTCATCCAGCCGGGCTTTCGGTTTCGGGCCGTCGATCGCCTGATGACCAACTTCCACCTGCCGCGCTCGACGCTGTTCATGCTGGTGGCGGCGTTCGCCGGGCTGGAGCGGATGCAGGACGCCTATCGGCACGCGATCGATGCAGGCTACCGGTTCTATTCTTATGGCGACGCGTGTCTGCTGGAGCCGGGTGCACGGGCGCCATGAGCGGCGGCGTTCAGTTCACCATCGATGCCGTCGACGGCCGCGCGCGGGTGGGTCGCCTCGATACGGGCCACGGCACGGTCGACACGCCGGCCTTCATGCCGGTGGGCACCGCCGCTACGGTGAAGGCGCTCACCCCCGACATGGTCCGCGCCACCGGCGCCGGCATGGTGCTCGCCAACACCTATCACCTGATGCTGCGGCCGGGCGCGGAGCGGGTGGCGCGCTTGGGCGGTCTGCACCGGTTCATGAACTGGCCGGGGCCGATCCTCACCGACTCGGGCGGTTTTCAGGTGATGTCGCTCGCCGGTCTCTGCAGCATCGACGAGGTCGGAGTCGATTTCCGCAGCCACATTGACGGCGCGCGCGTGTTCCTGACACCGGAGCGCGCGGTGGAGATCCAGGACCTTCTCGACGCCACGATCACCATGGTGCTGGACGAGTGCACGGCGTTTCCGGCGACGCACCAGGAAGCGGCAGCCTCCATGCGGCGGTCGATGCGCTGGGCCGGACGCAGCCGCGAGGCCTTTCGCGCGCGGGACGGCTATGGCCTGTTTGGCATCGTGCAGGGGGGCGTTTATCCCGACCTGCGGTCGGAGTCGGCGGCGACGCTGACCGGTATCGGCTTTGACGGCTATGCCATCGGCGGCCTCGCCGTCGGCGAGGGGCAGGCGACGATGTTTGGCGTGCTCGACGCCACGGTGGCGCTGCTGCCGGCGGACCGGCCGCGCTATCTGATGGGCGTCGGCACGCCCGCCGACATCGTCGGCGCGGTGGCGCGCGGCGTCGATTTGTTCGACTGCGTGCTGCCGACCCGGTCCGGGCGCACCGGCCAGGCATTCACGCAGGCCGGGACGCTCAACCTGCGCAACGCCCGGCACGCCGAGGACATGAACCCAATCGATGCGAGCATCGACTGCCCGGCGAGCCGGCTGTACAGCCGGGCCTATCTGCATCACCTGGTTCGCGCGAAGGAAATTCTCGCCGCCATCCTGCTCACTTGGCACAACGTCGCCTTTTATCAGCAGCTCATGGCGGACCTGCGCCGCGCCATCGCCGAGGGGCGGCTAAGGGAGTTCGCGGCACGGTTTGTCGCCGAATACGAGAACGGCGGCGGCTAGCCGCGCGTCACCAGCGCGACGCCGATGGCGGCGACGGCCATGCCGGCGATGGCCACGAGCCCCAGCGTTTCGCCGAACAGCAACCACGCGAGCAGCGCGGTAACACCGGGGATGAGAAAGAACAGGCTCGCCACGTTGGCGGCGGCGCCCCGCTTGATGAGGAAATAGAACAGACTGATGGCGCCGATGGAGAGGACCAGCGTGAGCCAGGCAAGCGCGAACACGAAATGAGCCGTCCACTCGATGCGCGCTGTTTCGAAGATGAGCACCAACGGCAGGAACAGCACGGCGACGGTGCCAAACTGGATGGCGCTGCCGGTGACGATGTTCATGCCGCCGCCGTGGCGCTTTTGATAAAGCGTGCCGCCGGTGATGCCGGCCAGCGCGACCGTGAGCGAAACGATGCCGTATATGTCGTTGGCGGCTGTCATGTTCAGCTTGTCGGAGACGACCAGCGCTACCCCGGCGAGGCCGAGCGCGAAACCCAGCCATTGACGCCCGCGCACCCGTTCGCCCAGGTAAGGGCCGGAGGCGACGGCGGTCAGCACCGGCTGTAGGCCGCCCATGAGGGCGGCGATGCCGGCGGGGACGCCGAAGTCGATGGCGATGAAGACGCCGCCCAGATAAAACCCATGGATGAGGACGCCGACGAGGGCGATGCGCGCCACGTCCGCCGGCCGCCTGGGCCAGGGCGAGCGGAGGACGGCCGCGATGACGAGGAGGACCGACGTCGTGCAGACGAAACGGGCAAGCAGGAACGTTAACGGCTCGGCATACGGCAGACCGAATTTGGCGCCGAGGAAGCCGGTGCTCCACAACAGGACAAACGCCGGCGGCGCGGCGCTGAGCGCCAGACGGCCGAGGGGGCTTGACGGAGCAGGGGAGGGCGTCGGGGTCATGGGCCTGTCATGGGGCCTGGCTCCAGGGAGCGCGCACGCTAGCCTGTCCCACCGGCATCGGCAACGGGCGTCTGTCGGCCTCTTCGATGGGACGGAGTGACCACGGCGATGACACCCAAGCGGCTTATCGTTGTCGTTATTGCGCTCGCCCTGCTCATCGCCGGCTACGGCGCCTATTGGATGCATCTGGCCAATGGGCTGGAAACGGCGACACTGGATTGGATTGCGGCGCGCCGGGCCGACGGCTACGCCATCGACCATGGCGAGGTGTCGCGGGGCGGCTTTCCGGACGACGTGCGCATAGCCATCGACGGCATACGGATCGCACCGCCGCTGCCATCCGACTGGGCGTGGGAGGTCGAGCGCGCTGCGGTCGGCACGTCGCCGTTCCGTCCCGACCGGGTTCGCATCGCCGTTGGCGGCCACCAGGAGCTTCACCTTGTGGTCAGCGGGATGCCCCGCACCTATGCTGGCACGGCCGTCGAGGAGCAGGCCGAGCTTAAGCGCGGCGGCTGGCTGCCGGTGGGCACGGTGACGGTGCGCGATCTGGTTCTCGTTGATGACGTGAGCGGCGACCGCATCGCGGTGGCGACGGGCGATCTGGTGACCGCCGGCGATCCGGCCGCGCCATCCGGTCCCGGCACCGCCGGCTATGAGGTAAGGTTTGGCGCATCCGGTCTCTACGTCCCCGGCGAGTGGCCGCTCATGCTTGGCGGCGGTGTCGACGTGGTTCTACTGCGGGCCTCGCTGATGGGCGCGCTTAAGGAAAAGCCATGGCCCGAAACGCTCGCCCGGTGGCGCGACGCCGGCGGCACGGTGGAGGTGGCGCGGATCGACTTTCAGCAAGGTAATTTCAGGATGGCCGGCGAGGGCACCTTTGCGCTGGATGGCGACGGACAGCCCATCGGTGCGATGACGTCCAGGCTCAGCGGCTGGCAGCCCATTCTCGCGGCGTTTGCCCGGCGGGGACTCATCAATAAGGAGACGGCGACCACGGTGACGATGGTGCTGAACGGTTTCGCCAAGAACGACGCCGATGGCGTGCCGGTGTTGAGCGTGCCGATTCGGCTTCAGGACCGCCTGCTTTCGGCGGGGCCGATGCCGGTGGTGCGGCTGCCGAGGGTCGACTGGCTCGACGGCGCCGCGCCGCCGCGCGAGCGCTGAGAGAGGCGAGAGGGCCACTGGTGCGCTACCATCCGTGGATGACCGGGCGATGCGTGATCCTGGCGGCGATGGTGATGTGCGTGGCGGTGACGGCGCTGCCGGCTGCGGCGGGCGACGATCGCCCCCATCTCCCGGCGCCGCTGTCGGCCGCCGGTGAGTTTCTGGTCGCCAGCCCGGGAATGACCGATCCGCGCTTTTCGCGAACCGTGATCTATATGATCGCGCACGACGCCGATGGCGCTATGGGCCTGGTGGTCAACCGGTCATACGGCGAAGGTCCGCTGTCAGAGCTGCTGTCCGGCTTCGGCGTCGAGCGGACCGGCCAGACCGCCGACGTGACGGTGCGTCTGCACTATGGCGGACCGGTGGAGCCGGGGCGCGGCTTCGTTCTGCACGGCGCCGATTATGACGGACCGAGCACGATGACCGGTGCCGGCGGACGGGTGGCGGTCTCGACCGGGACCGATGTGCTGAGGGCGGTGGCCGGCGGAACCGGGCCCAAGCAGCGACTGTTCATCCTCGGCTACGCCGGATGGTCGGCGGGTCAGTTGGACGGCGAAATCGCGTCCGAGGACTGGCTGACCGCGCCCGCCGATGTGGGGCTACTGTTTGCAGACGATCTGGACACGGTCTGGGAGCGGGCGATGGTCGCCGCCGGCTGGGCACTTTAGCGTGGCGCGGCTTAATGGCTTTGGACAGCCGATCGGCCCGGACGTGCCCGGCTGGACGGCGCGGGCGCGGCCCCACCGGCGGGTGCTGGAGGGTGCCGTCGTCCGCCTGGAGCCTATTGACCCCGAACGCCACGCCGCCGACCTGTTCGACGCGGTGTCGGATGATACCGTCGGAGCGAGCTGGACCTATCTACTCAACGGGCCCTTCGGCGACCGGTCGGAATTTTGCGCCTGGCTGGACGCGTTCTGCCTCGGCGAGGAGCGGCGGTTCAGCGCGGTCGTCGACCGGGCGACGGGGCGCGCCGTTGGTTACGCCGCCTATATCCGCATCGATCCCGAAAACGGCAGCGTCGAGATCGGCCACGTTTATTTTCCGCCGTTCCTGCAACGAACTCGGGCCGCGACCGAGGCGTTGACGCTGATGATCGGCCACGTGATGGACGATCTCGGCTATCGCCGCTGCGAGTGGAAATGCGATGCGCTGAACGCGCCATCGCGCGCGGCGGCCGAGCGCCTCGGCTTTCGTTACGAGGGAACGTTCCGCCAGCTCCAAGTGTACAAGGGGCGCAGCCGCGACACGGCCTGGTTCTCCATCGTTGACGGGGAGTGGCCGGCGCTGAAGGCCGCGTACGTGGCGTGGCTCGATGGCGCGAACTTCGATCGGGACGGGCACCAGCGGCAGCGGCTGTCGGCGATGACGGCACGCGCACGCGAGACGGGGATGCCCTGAACATCGACCTTGGCGTTTACGCTTGTTTGGCCGCCAGGATGCCGCGGCGTATCTCGCGGGTGCGCTTGAAGGTTTCCTCCAGCGTTTCGCCCTCGCCCCAGCGGATCGCCCGCTGCAGGCGGGTCAGGTCCTCCGAGAAGCGGCCGAGCATTTCCAGCACCTCGTCGCGGTTGTTGAGGAAGATGTCCCGCCACATCACCGGGTCGGACGCGGCGATGCGCGTGAAGTCGCGAAAGCCGCCGGCGGAGAAAGCGACGACCTTCTCCTTCATCTGGTCCTCCAGGTCGGTGGCGGTTCCGACGATGGTGTATGCAATGAGGTGCGGCAGGTGCGACGTGATGGCGAGCACCCGGTCGTGATGCTGGGCGGCCATGGTCTCGACGGTCATGCCGCCGGTCCGCCACAACTGGGCCACCCGCTCGATGGCGGCGGCGTCGGTTCCCGGCGGCGGCGTGAGCACGCAGTAGCGCCCGGCGAACAGTTCGGCGAAGCCCGCCTCGGGGCCGGAGTGCTCGGTGCCGGCGACGGGATGGCCGGGGACGAAGTGCACGCCGTCCGGCAGGTGCGGGGAGACGTCGGCGATGACGGAACCCTTGACCGAGCCGACGTCGGAGACGATGGCGCCCTCCTTAAGGACCGGCGCGATGGCGGCGGCGATGTCAGCATAGGCGCCCAGTGGGGTGCACAGCACGACCAGATCAGCGTCGGCGGCGGCCTGGCGGGGATCGGTGGTTGTGCTGTCGGCGAAACCGAGGCGCTCGACGGTATCGAGGGTGGCGTGCGTGCGAGCTGAGACGGCGATGTGACCGGCGAGGCGGTCGCGGCGCATCAGGCGGGCCAGCGACGAGCCGATGAGGCCGATGCCGATCAGCGCCACGCGGTCGAAATAGACCGGTGCGCCAGAACCGGCGTTGGAGGTGCCGGTTTCGGCGGTCATCGTGGCGTGCCTTGGACGAAATCTGTGAGCACGTCGACGGCAGCTCGCATTTCCGTCTCCAGGCCTATGGAGAGCCGTAGCGCGTCGGGAAGTCGGTAGCTGTTCATGCGCCGGGCAATAATCCCCCGTTGTTTCAGAAAGGCGTCGGCGGCGGCCGAATCGGTACCGGGCTCGACGGGAAAGCGGACGAGGACAAAGTTGGCGTAGCTGTCGCCGACGCTCAAGCCCAGGGCGCGCAGCTTGTCCGTCGTCCAAGCCCGCCAGACGCGGTTGTGGTCGCGGGCGCGCTCGACAAATTGCACGTCGCCGAGGGCGGCGATGCCGGCCGCCTGCGCCGCGCTGCTAACGCTGAACGGATTGCGCAGCCGGTTGAGCACGTCGGCAATGGCGGCGGGCATGTAGGCCCAGCCGAGGCGGAGACCGCCGAGTCCGTAGATTTTCGAGTACGTGCGGGTGACGACGACGTTGTCGTGCGCGTCGACCAGCTCCCAACAGGGGCCGTAGTCGGCGGCGTCGACGAATTCGGCGTAGGCCAAGTCGAGTACCAGCAGGACGTTGTCGGGCAGGCGGCGGCGCAGATGCTTGAGCGCATCCGTCGACAGATAGGTCCCGGTCGGGTTGTTGGGATTGGCGAGAAAGACGACGCGCGTGCGCGGACCGACCAGGGCGAGCAGGCTGTCCGGGTCGGCGGTAAGCGCCACCTCGGGCGCGGCAATGGCGCGCGCGCCGACGGCGACGGCGGCGATGGGGTACATCAAAAAGCCGTGCTCGGTGTACAGCACCTCGTCGCCGGGGCCGGCATAGGCGCGGGCGAGCAGCGTGATCAGCTCGTCGGAGCCGGCGCCGCAAACGATGCGGGCGGCATCGAGGCCGAAATGGCCGGCCAGCGCCGTGCGCAGGGCGTGGCACGCACCGTCGGGATAGCGGTGGAGGAGGGAGGCGGCGTCGCGAACGGCGGCGACCGCCTTGGGGCTCGGCCCCAGCGCGCTTTCGTTCGAGGCCAGCTTGATCGCCCGGGCGATGCCGGGGACGCTGGACTCGCCGCCCACGTACGGCTGAAGGTCGTGAAGTTCCGGCCGGGGCGCCGGCAGGGTGATGCTCATCGGGATGGGACGCCGACGGCGGGGCGCGGTGCCGCCGCCTCGGTTCTCGGTGCTCTCGGTTCGGGCGCCAGCTCCTCGGCGCTGAACGGCTCGGCATAGCCGCCGATGGGGGTGACGCGGACGCCGTCGCCCAGGCCGGCGGCTAAGCGGACGAGCCGCGGATCGTCGTCGGCGATGACGCCTTCGGCTTCCAGCAGGACGTGGCGGCGTGCGCCATCGTCGGAATCAGGGCACACCGCGACGATCTCGCCGTCAAGGTTGGCGGCAACGAGGGCATCGCCGAGCGCCTCGACGGCTGGTGCGTCCATCGCTGATACGACGACGAAGGCACGGTCGCGGCCGGACGCGAGCACCGCTACCGGGCAGATGACGAAGGCGCCGCCGGGCGTCGGCCGCGCGTTGCCCGGCCCGGCGAACGGCAGCCGGGCGACGATGCGCGGTCCCGTCGGCATGCGGCGGGCGAGCGACATCCACCACGGATGGGCATCGGTGGGCGCGAAGGCGGGCAGGACGCCGACGGTGGCGCGCTGGGTATCGACGTCGTCGATCACCGCCTCGGCCGACGTTTCGGTCGCCATCGGGACGTAGCTCCCGAAGTGGTCACGGGCCAGGTCCCATATGCCTTGGTTGTCGCCGGGGAGGTGGACGGCGATGGAAAAAGGCCCCTCGAACGACAGTGTGGCGACGATGAGCGTGCGCCAGATGGCGATCAACTCCTGCTTGGGAAAGGGCCCCTGGTGCTCCTCGACAAGCCGGTAGAGGATCTCGGCCTCGCGCGCCGGCTGGATCTTGACCCGCCAGTCCTGTTTCAGCCGCCGGACCTCCTCGACAAGCTCGGTCCGCTGACGGATGAGGTCGTGGATGGCCTCGTCGATGGCGTCGATGTCATGCCGCACGGCGGCCAGCGTTCGTGTCCCGCTCATGGCTCGATCTTGCGGGCGACGGCCCGATGCTGCGCTGTGAGAAATGGTCCCGGTTGGCCAGTCATAACGGCGCAAGCGTCCGAAAGCAAAGAAAACATTGACAGGGGCATGGCCCCTCCGTAGCAACAAGGCCTTCTTTTTCATAGCCTTTAATCCTATATCGGGGCGATGATCACAGGCGTCGGACATGTGTTGGCCCGCGATGGATGGCCCCACTCCTTTCCCGGCCAGCGGGTAGCGCTCGGCCGCGACCGGCCGCTGGCGCTCGACTGTGGCGTTCAGCTGAACGATTTTTCCGTCGCGTATCAGACGTATGGCCGGCTGAACGACGACCGCTCGAACGCGATTTTGATCTGCCACGCGCTCACTGGCGACCAGTTCGCCGCCGAGCCACATCCGCTGACCGGGCGCGAGGGGTGGTGGCACCTGATGGTTGGGCCGGGGCGCACCATCGATACGAGTCGGTTCTACGTCATCAGCGTCAACGTGCTCGGCGGCTGCATGGGCTCGACGGGTCCGAGCGAGATCAATCCCGCTACCGGCGAGACCTGGGGATTGACCTTTCCCATCATCACCATCGCCGACATGGTGCGCGCGCAGGCGATGCTCCTCGACCATCTCGGCATCGAGCAGTTGTTCGCCGTCATCGGGGGTTCCATGGGCGGCATGCAGGCGCTGGAATGGGCGTCGCTCTATCCGGAGCGCGTCTTCGCCGCGGTGCCCATCGCCACCGCCGCCTACCATACCGCCCAGAACATCGCCTTTCACGAGGTCGGCCGCCAAGCGATCATGGCCGATCCCGACTGGTGCGGCGGCGAGTATTGGCGCCACGGCAAGCAACCCCATCGCGGCCTCGCCGTCGCCCGGATGGCGGCGCACATAACGTACCTGTCGGAACCGAAGCTGACGGAAAAGTTTGGGCGCCGGTTGCAGGACCGAGAAATGTATTCTTTCCGCTTCGGCGCCGATTTTCAGGTCGAGAGCTATCTGCTGCATCAGGGCAGCACGTTCGTCGATCGGTTCGACGCCAACTCCTACCTCTACATCACCCGCGCCATGGACTATTTCGACATGGCGGAGCGCCACGGCGGCGCTCTCGCCAACGCGTTCCGCGACACGCCGGTGCGGTTTTGTGTCGTGTCGTTTACCAGCGACTGGCTGTATCCGACCGAGCAGAGCCGGCGCATCGTGCACGCGCTGAACGCCGTCGCTGCCAACGTCAGCTTCGCCGAAATCGTTTCCAACAGCGGCCACGACGCTTTTCTGCTCGACGAGCCGGAATTTCGCCGCGTGCTGTCGGGCTTTCTGGCCGGTGCCGCCCAGCACCGTGGGCTGAGAGTGCCTGCGCCAGCTGTCGAAGCCTGATGGCGACCGGCCGGCCGCTGATCCGCGCTGATCTACAGCTCATCGCCGACATCGTCGAGCCGGGCTCGCGAGTGCTCGACGTCGGCTGCGGTGACGGCAGCCTTCTTTACTATCTGGCGACGGTCAAGGAGGTTGACGCGCGCGGCATCGAGATTTCCTCGGACGGCGTCAACGCGGGGGTCAGCGCCGGCCTTTCGGTCATTCAGGGCAATGCCGAAACCGATCTGTTCGATTATCCCGACAACACCTTCGATTACGTCATATTGAGCCGGACGCTGCAGGCGATGCACGCGCCCAAGACCATCCTTGAACAACTGCTGAGGATCGGCCGGCGGGCGATCGTATCCTTTCCCAACTTCGGCCACTGGCGGCTGCGCTGGTCGCTGCTGCTCACCGGCCGGATGCCGAAGAACGCGCTCCTCGCCGACGAGTGGTTCACCAGCCCCAACATCCACCTGTGCTCCATCCGCGACTTCGTGACGCTGTGCGCGGAGAAGGGCATTGTCATCGAGCGCGGCCTGTTCGTCGACGAGAAGGGCACGCCGCGTCCTCTCGGCCGCTCGCTGCTGCTCGCCAACAATCTGGGCGAACAGGCGGTGTTTCTGCTGCGCAGCCACTGCGTCAATGGCAAAAAATAAAACGCCCAATATGTACAGTTTCTTATTTTATGGCTATGTTATCCAAAACTGTTTTTAAAGCGGATCCAAATGGAGATCTTAAGTTGATCATGTCATGATATTTTCATTTCTTTGCTACTCTGATGCCGTTTCTGCAAATCGATGTATCCTTTATTTTTCGCATGTTTATGCAAGAAACAGGACGTGAATAGTAATTCGAATAGAGCGCATTCGGTATCGGACTTGCCACCCATAATTTTTCTGTAATTTGCGATTTCTCCACTTGGATCAAAAAGAGATAATTGAGTTATACGGCCTCCCTTTCCGACAGCATCCGCTAAATCATTCGAAACGTAATAATCATTAGCCATTGAGAGCCAATAAACAGATTTTCCGTTTTTCTTTAAATGCTTAACCAATGGCACGTAATCAGAATCGTTGGTGATGAGACATACCCAGTCAAGTGAACTATCGTAAACCAACTCACACGCCGTTATAATCAACTGTGCATCTACCCCTTTTTCCCTTTCGTTGCGATACTTCTTTTTCACAATCCTTTTCCGAATACCAAATCTTGATTCCCATCCGTCGGTGCGCCAGTTGCCCGAAAGCGCGTCAATAAATTCGTTCTTGAACTCATATGGCAAATCAAGATTGCCTCCATCGTGCCAAAATTGCCAGATGCCTGCGTGCACAAGATTGAGCCATTCCTCTACCTGTTTCTTTTCGTCTTGTTGACCCTTGCAATGAAAAGAGTTCCAAAGACCACGCAACTCGCGCAGGAGAACAGAGCGCTCAGGAAGTGGTGCATCAAAGATATACACGTCATGTTCCGCTTCGAGTGCTACGTAAGCATCCGGTCCGGAAACGCGTCCTGAAACAATACTATCTGCATCCGTATACGTTTTCTCTGTCGGATACTTAGACGCTGTTTCAAAGCATAGGTGACTGCTCAATCGTTCAATGACTTGTTTCTGGACCAACTCAGCAAGATGGAAGGGATTGGGAGGATCCCAAAGATTTTCAAGTCCAAAACCACTACGAGATAGAATATTTTTATAATCAGAATTAAAATTTTCAATCTTTTTCATTAATTCAATAAATAGATGATGATTGTCAATTAATATTAGTCCTTTTACGGGCAATCGTTCGTATTCCTTCAGGATACGCTCTCGCTCTTCCTTACGTTGGCGAAGTGTTTCCAGAATGTCGAGGCTACCCACAGCGCCACTGGCTTTCAGTTTCGATTTACGCGCTTTATCGTCGTCAATTTTTTCCGACATGACATCACATTCGAATCCGATATTCAAAAGGTGCAGCAAGTCCATCGTCTGGCTGCTCGAAGCAACGATTACCCAAAGGCATATTATCATCGATTAGGCGAGAGAGGCAGTTGTGAACGACGAGGCCGCCTTCATCGATAACGGCGGGCCGGAGGGCGGCGGTTGGCTGTTCGAACATCCGGAGCGGGTCGTCGAGGTGTGGGACGGGGCGGCGGTGGCGGACGGTCTGGCGGAGGTGGAGGCCGCGGTCGACGCTGGGTTCCATGCCGTGGGCTTCATCGCGTACGAGGCGGGCTACGCGTTCGAGCCGGTGCTGGCGCCCCTGATGCCGCCGCTGATGACGGTCGGGCGTCCGGCGCTGCCGCTGCTGCGCTTCGGGCTGTTCCGGGACGGCGTGCGGCTCAATGGCGAAGGGGTTCGCGACTGGCTCGACCGACGGGCGGCGGGTGGCGGCACGGCGCTGCGCGATGTCCGTCCCGCCTTCGACGCCGAGCGCTACCGCCAGGCCTTCGAGCGGGTGCGGGCGGCGATCGTCGCCGGCGACGTCTATCAGATCAACCTGACCTTTGCGCTCGGCTTCCGGCTCGACGGCGACCCGCTCATGTTGTTCGCCGATCTGCGCCGCCGCCAGCCGGTTACCTGCGGCGGCTTCATCGGGACGAAGGATTTTACGGTGCTGTCGCTGTCGCCGGAGTTGTTTCTGGCCGTCGACGGCGGGCGGGTGCGGGCGCGGCCGATGAAGGGCACGGCCGCGCGCGGGATCACACCCGATGCCGACCGGGCGGTGAAGGCGGGCCTGGCGGTCGATCCGAAGTCGCGGGCGGAGAATTTGATGATCGTCGACCTGATCCGCAACGACCTGAGCCGCCTGGCGGCCCCGGGGGATGTCACCGTAACGGACCTGTTCACCGTCGAGACCCATCGCAGCGTCCACCAGATGACGTCCGGCATAGAGGCCCGGTTGCGCCCCGGCGTCGGGCTGGTCGAACTGATGAGGGCGACGTTCCCCTGCGGTTCGGTCACCGGCGCGCCGAAAATCCGCGCCATGCAGATCATCCGCGATCTGGAACCGGACCCGCGCGGCGTCTACACAGGCGCCATCGGCCATATTGAGCCGGGCGGCAGGATGCGGTTCAACGTCGCCATTCGGACGCTGGTCGTCGATAAGGACGGACAGGGATGCATGGGCATCGGCTCCGGCGTCGTTTACGATTCGACCGCCGCCGCCGAGTGGGACGAATGCCTCATCAAAGCCGCGTTTCTGACCCGGGCCGATCCGCCGTTCGCGCTGATCGAGACGCTGGTATGGCGGCCGGCGGCGGGCTATGCGCTCAAGGAGCGGCACATGGCGCGCTTGGCCGCATCGGCGGCGTATTTCGCCATTGCGTGCGATATCGACCGGGTGCGAAGGCTGCTTGCCGACCGCGCGGCCGGCTTCGGCGACGCTGCGATGCGGGTGCGGTTGTTGCTTCACGACGACGGCCGGCTCCACGTCGAGGCGGCACCGCTGGACGTGCTGCCGGCGGTGCTGCGTTTCGTGATCGCGGATACGCCGGCGCCCAGCGACGATCCGTACCGCTATCACAAGACGACGCGGCGGGCGCTGTACGCGGCGGCGATGGACCGTTACCGGGCCGAAGGCGACTGCGACGAGGTGGTTTTTATCAATGAACAGGGCATGCTGACCGAGGGAACGTGGACCAACGTGTTCGTGCGGCGCGACAGGGCTAGCCCGCTGGTAACGCCGCCGGTGGCCGCGGGGCTGCTCGCCGGAACGCTGCGGGCCGAGCTGCTCGCCACCGGGGTGGCGGTGGAGGGGGTGCTGCGGGCGGACGACCTGGCTACGGCGGACGCGGTGTTTCTCGGCAATTCCGTGCGCGGCCTGGTGCCAGCTACATGGGTTCGTCCGGCGGGGTGAGGGAATCGGACGGCTGGCGGAGCCGCCAGGCGAGATACGCCAGTGCCGTGCCCTGGGCGACCAGCGAGACGCCGATGAGAAGCCCGATCAGCCAGGCGGCGGTGATCGGCGTGCTCCACAGATAGATGGCGAGCAGGACCGCCAGAACGCCGCTGGCGAGCAGCCAGCTCCAGTTCGGCAGCGGGCGGATGGTCAGCGCGAAAATGATTTTCGACAGGCCCTCGACCATGAAGAACACGATCAGCAGCAGGCTGAGGGTGAGCAGGCCTACCTCCGGATTCGAGACGAACAGAAAGCCGACGACAATGGAGAGCACCACCGAGATCAACTGCGGCCAGAAGTGCGGCAGATGGCGGCCGCTCATCAGGCTGATGCCCTGCGACAGGCCGCTGATGATCAACAGCCAGCCCAGCAGTACGATGATCGCTTCCGAGGAGAAGATGGGATAGAGGAGTGCGACGATACCGGCCAGCACCAGCAGGGCGCCCTGTATCAAGTACCAAAACGAATGACGTTTGACGGTTTCCCGCATGGCGTCGCGCATGGCTTTCGAAGCGACGTTAAGGGGCAGCGTTGAGGTCATGACAAGCCTTTCCGGTAATGACGATCGGGACGGTGCTTCCGGTCTGGTCTGGCCCAGGAGGGCTCAGACATAGCACACGCGCTTAACCTCCCACAGCCACCCGCAAATCCACCGGCGACCGGCACGTAGGCCGGCTTGGCCGCACGTGCCGCGGCCGGCGATGCGACGGGGTTGGCGGTGTAGATTTCCTTTGTCGCTTCGAAGATCAGCGTGCCGGCGAAGGTGCGGAACCAGCGATGGCCGATGTTCTCGAACGCGGCCGCCGAGGAGAGCACCATGCGCGAGCGCACCGGCGGGACATAGAGGGCGGCCGATGTCTGCGCCGGCGTGAACAGCGCATCGCGCAAATCCTTCGACAACTGGGTGGCGGAATAGGGGCGGCCGTGGCCGAACGGCGTGTGTTCGAACTGCGCCCACAGGCTCTGCCGGTTGGGAACGACGACCAGCAGGCGCCCGCCATCGGCCAGAACCCGCCACGCTTCGCGCATCAGCGGCCGGGTGGGCGCCGCGCATTCCAGCGCATGGACGAGGAAGATGCGGTCCATGCAGCGGTCGGGCAGCGGCAGATCTTCTTCATCGACCAGCGCGGTCAGGCTACCCTCGTCCTCCGGCCATGGCAGCGCCCCCTGGGCGGCCGGCATCATCGCCAGCACCCGCTCCGCCTCGGTACGGAAGGCGCCGAGGAAGGGCGTCGTGAAGCCGAGGCCGAGGATGCGCATGCCGCGTACGTCCGGCCACACCTGACGTACCCGCCGACCGATCATGCGGCGCGCGATCCGGCCGAGGCTGGTTTCGTAGAAGTCGCGCAGCTCGATGACATCGGTGTGCATGGCGTCCACAATCTAGCGCAGCCGCCGCCCCGGATGGTAGGGTCGTCGCAATCCGGACGCGCGGCATGCGCGGCGAAACAAGGCGCAGGGACTGAAAATTCATGGCCGGACTGGACATTCGTCCGATACCCGTGTTGCGGGACAATTATGCCTATCTGATCCGGGATGAGGCTGGCGGAGCGTGCGCCGTCGTCGATCCGTCGGTAGCCGCGCCGGTGCTAAAAGCGCTTGACGGGCTCGGCTGGAAGCTCGCCTTCATTCTCAACACCCACCATCATCACGACCACGTCGGCGGTAATCTGGAACTGAAGCGCGCCACTGGCTGCACGATCATCGCGCACGCCGCCGACGCCGACCGCATTCCCGGCATCGACGTCCGCGTTTCCGAAGGCGATGTGGTGAGGGTGGGTGAATCCCAAGGCCAGGTCATCGATGTCGGCGGGCATACGCTCGGCCATATTGCGTTTTGGTTTAAGGGGGCGGGCGCGCTGTTCTCGGGCGATACGCTGTTCTCGCTTGGCTGCGGGCGGCTGTTCGAGGGCAGTCCCGCCGATATGTGGCGGAGTCTCGGCAAGCTGCGCGCCCTGCCCGATACGACGAAGGTCTACTGCGGGCACGAGTACACGGAAAGCAACGCACGGTTCGCGCTCGCCATCGATCCCGATAACGTGGCGCTACAGGCCCGCGCGGCGGAAGTGCGGCGGCTCAGGGCCGAAAACCGGCCGACGGTGCCCTCGACGATGGAGTCCGAACGGGCCGCCAATCCGTTTTTGCGCGCCGACAACGAGCGCCTGCAACGGGCGCTGGGAACGCCGCCGGGAGACGCCATTGCGGCGTTTGCCGAAATTCGCCGTCGCAAGGACGTGTTTTAGGGAGAGCACCATGAAGCTTCGCTATACGCCGACGTCGCCCTATGTCCGCAAGGTCACCGTGACCGCGCATGAGCGTGGACTTGACGGACGAATCGAACGCATCCCGACCGACGTCTGGGACCCCAACTCCGACATCGGCCGCGACAACCCACTCGGCAAGGTGCCGGCGCTGACCACCGATGACGGGCTCGTCCTCTACGATTCGCCGGTGATCTGCGAGTATCTGGACAGCGTGGGTGACGGACCGCGGCTGTTCCCGGCGACGGGAGTTGAGCGATGGATCGCGCTCCGCCGCGCCGCGCTCGGCGACGGCATCCTCGACGCCGGGGTCGCGCGCCTCCTCGAGGGCCGACGGGAGGAGGCGCTGCGCTCGGCGACCTGGGTGGCCCGTCAGGCGGGGAAAGTCGCCGCCGGCCTCGATGCGCTCGAGGCCGAGGCGGGCGATCTGGACGCCCCGCTGACCATCGGCCACATCGCCATCGCGGCCGCTCTCGGCTTTCTCGACTTTCGCTTTGCGGCGGAGGACTGGCGGCCAACGCGGCCGGCGCTGGCCCGTTGGTACGAAACGTTTGCCGCCCGGCCGTCCATGCAGGCAACGGTGCCGCAGGAGCCGCCGCCCGCCGGTTGAGAATTGGTATAACGCGAGCGAAGGAGGCGGCAGACGGTGCAGCGGGGCCGGATCGGCAGAGGCTATCTCTGCTCCGGATCGCCAGGCGCGCGGCCGTAAAGGTCCTGGTAGCGGACGATATCGTCCTCGCCCAGATAGGCGCCGGACTGCACCTCGATCATCTTAAGCGGGATCTTGCCCGGATTGGCGAGCGAGTGGCGCGTGGTGTGCGGAATGTACGTCGACTGGTTTTCGGTGATGAAGAACGCCTGGTTGTCCTTGGTCACCTCCGCCGTGCCGCTGACGACGATCCAGTGTTCGGCCCGGTGGTGATGCATTTGCGCGCTCAGGCGCTCGCCCGGTTTGACGACGATTTCCTTGACCTGGAAGCGCGGCCCGCGGTGGATGTTGTGGTACCAGCCCCACGGCCGATAAACCTGTAGCGGTACGTGATGCTCGCTTCGGCCCGCCGCCGCCACCTTGGCAACAATGGCCTTCACGTCCTGGTCACGGTCCTTGCGGGCGACGAGCACGGCATCCTCGGTGGCGACGATGACCAGGTCCTCGGTGCCGATGGTCGCGACCAGGGTGCCTTCGGAACGGATGTAGCAATTGCGCGCGTCAAGCGTGATGACGTCGCCGGAAATCGCGTTGCCGTCCTCGTCGTGGGGGCTGATCTCCCACAGGGTCGACCAGGAACCTACGTCACTCCAGCCGATACTGGCCGGCACCACCGCACCCTTATCGGTATGCTCCATGATGGCGTAGTCGATGGAGACGTCCTCGACGGCTGAGAAAGGTTCCGCGGCAAGACGGATGAAATCGAGATCGGTGCTCGCGTTCTCGATCGCCCGGCGGCAGAGTAACAGCATCTCCGGCTTGAGGCGCTCCACTTCCTTGAGGAAAGCCTCTGCCGGCAACAGGAACATGCCGCTGTTCCAGTAAAAATCACCGCTGGTGACGTAGTCCGTCGCCGCCTCGACGGTAGGCTTCTCGACGAACTCGGCGATCCGGAAACAGCCGTCGATGCCGTCCAGCGCTGTCCCGCGGCGGACGTACCCGTATCCGATCTCGGGACGATGCGGCACCACGCCGAAGGTCACCAGAGCGCCCTCAAGCGCCGCCGCCGTCGCAATGTCGACGACGCGATAGAACGCATCCAAGTCACCGATGGTGTGATCGGAGGGCAGGATGAGAACCAGCGCGTCGTTATGCCGTTCGAGCGCCAGAAGGGCAGCGACCACCGCCGCCGGCGCGGTGTTCCGCCCCTCCGGTTCAAGGACGATCGATCCGGCCGCCACGCCAAGGGCGCGGCATTGCTCGGCGATCATAAAGCGATGCTCGTCGTTGCAGAGGACGAGTGGAGACTGGAAGCGCGCACCCGTCGTTCGCAGCACCGTCTCCTGCAGCAGGCTTTTGTCCGACGTCAGCGGCAAAAGCTGCTTTGGCCGAAGCACACGGGACAACGGCCAGAGACGCGTGCCAATGCCACCCGACAGGATGACCGGGACGATCGACGGATGCATGGCGCCTCTCGACTATTTGCTGACGGCGAATTCCTTCGCCACGTAGTTGTTCAGCACATCGATGCACTCTTCGATGGACTGCGCCATCGTATTGACGACCAAGTCTGGCGCATTCGGCGCCTCGTAGGGCGCGGTGATGCCAGTGAAGTCATCGATCTCACCCCGTCGCGCCCGCTTGTACAGGCCTTTCGGATCGCGCCCTTCGCAGGTTGCCAGATCGGCGTCGACGTACACCTCGTGGAACAGCTCCGGCGCCAGGGCACGAATGCGGTCCCGGTCGCTCCGATAGGGCGAGATGAACGCCGTGATGACAAGGAAGCCGGCGCGGGCGAACAGCGCCGCGGCGTGACCGACCCGGCGGATGTTTTCGACCCGATCTTCCGGCGAAAAGCCAAGGTCCGAACAGAGGCCGTGACGGACGTTGTCGCCGTCCAGCACATAGACCTGGAACCCCTTGCGGTACAGGTGGTGCTCAAGGGTGAACGCCAGCGTCGATTTGCCGGCGCCCGACAGGCCGGTCATCCACAGGATGCCGCCGCGGTGGCCGTTGGACGTCCAGCGCTCCTCCTCCGGCACGCGGTGCTCAACCATGAAGATGTTGGTCGACTTGACCGTCAGCGGCCGATGATCGGCATAGCCATCCATGTTGATGAGACCGCCGCCGACGATGTCGTACTGATCGACGAGGACGAAGCGTCCCGTGTACATGTTGTGGTCGAACGGATCGAGCGGGATCTGCGTGCGCGACCGGAACACCACCTCGGCAACGGCGTTGCGCTCGACCTCGTTGCCCTCGGCCTGGCCCAGGTCGCTGACGTCGATGATGCGCTCGACCTTTTCGACCTCGACCGTAAATTCGGCCGTGCACAGCTTCATTTTGTAGCGCTTGCCGGGGGCCAACGGCTCCCGGCCGAGCCAGAAGATGCGGCCGCGGAAGACGTTGGAGAGCATCGGCGCGTTGGCGACGAGGCTGATCATGTCGCCCCGCTCGACGAAAATCTGCTCGTCAAGGGTGATGCCGACGCTCTGGCCGGCCCTCACCGCCATCACCTGGTTCTTCGTCGGCCAGGATTCGATGGTTTTGACCCGTGCGGTCTTGTTCGACGGCGAGAACAGAAGCTGATCGCCGGTGCGCAGGTGGCCGCTCTCCAGCCGACCGGCGAGAATGCGGCGGTCATCGAACTTGTAGACGTCCTGGATCGGAAAGCGAAGCGGCAGCTCCAGCTGGGGCAGCGGCGGTTGCAAGGTATCCAGCGAACCGGTGAGCGTCGTACCGCCGTACCAGGACATGTGTCCCGACGGGATGGCGATGTTGTCACCGTCGCGAGCCGAGACGGGGATGATCTGAGTGTGCTGCAGATCGATGCCGATGCCCGCCAGATAATCCCGGACCTCGTTCACCACCTCCTGAAAGCGCTGCTCGGAGTAATTCACCAGGTCCATCTTGTTGATGGCGACGACGACCTGATGAATACCAAGCAGGTGCAGAAGATAGGCGTGCCGCCTCGTCTGCTCCTGCACCCCGTCGCGGCCGTCGACGACCAGCACGGCGGCATCCGCCTGCGCGGCGCCGGTGACCATGTTCTTGATGAACTCCCGATGCCCGGGCGCGTCGATCAGAACGTAGTCCCGAGTGCTGGTGCGGAAGTGGATGTGGGAGACGTCGATGGTGATACCCTGATCGCGCTCGGCCTGCAGCGCGTCCATCAGGAACGCCCACTCGAACGGCATGCCGCGCTTCTCGCACATCTTCTTGATGGCTTCGACCTTGCCGTCGGGCAGCGACTTGGTGTCGTGAAACAAACGCCCGATGACGGTCGACTTGCCGTGATCGACGTGGCCGACGATGACGATCTTCAACGGCTGCGAGGTTTGAATCGACGACTCCGGCGTCTCGCTCACGGCGCGCAACTCGGCGGTCTTTTCCACAGAAATGCTCATTGCTTACATATATCCTTCCGCGCGCAGGCGCTCGAACGAGTCCTCGGTCTCATGATCCATGGCGCGGCCGGCGCGCTCGGCAACCTTGGTGCTTTCGAGCTCCTTGATAATTTCGTCGAGCGTGCTGGCGGTGCTGTCCGTCGGCGACGTGATGTCCTGATCGCCCAGCGAGCGATAGCGCTTGCCGTTCTTGGCGAAGTACAGATCGACGATGGGAATGTTCTCCCGCTGGATGTAACGCCAGATGTCGACTTCTGTCCAATGCAGGATTGGATGAATGCGAATGTGCGTGCCGGGGGCGAAGTCGGTCTTGAACTGGTCCCAGAACTCCGGCGGCTGGTCGCGGAAGTCCCAGGTGTTCTGCTCACCGCGCGGACTGAAAACCCGCTCCTTGGCGCGTGTCGCCTGTTCGTCGCGGCGGATGCCAAGGAACAGTCCGCCGAATTGCTCCTTGGCGACCATCGCCTTCAAGCCGGCCGTTTTCCGCGCCGCGGAGCGGGACGCAGGCGGCAGTGAAGGATCGATCGCCTCGACCGGCGGGCAGTCGCCCAGACGCAGGTCAAGGTTCCATTTTTTCGCGTACTCGTCGCGAAACGCGTACATTTCCGGGAACTTCTTGCCGGTGTCGATGTGGACGCAGGGGAAGGGAACGTGACCGAAGAATGCCTTCTTCGCCATCCAGAGGAGGGCGTTCGAGTCCTTGCCCAACGACCACAGCATGGCGACGCGCTCGATCTTGTTGAACGCCTCGCGCAAAATGTAGATCGTCCGGCTCTCCAGGACGTCGAGATGATCCATGATCGCTCCGATGATGAGAGAGTAGAGGGAGGGTTTATGCGTCGTCGGTGAATAGTATTTTTTGCAATGCGTGTCCAGGTTCGGCGCTGCAGCATCGATGGTGGACGACACTTTTAGCCGACCTGATGCCAACCTACCACTACTGACGCTTGCAAACAATCGGAGTGCGAACCCGTTCGCGTGATCCTGCCGTGCGCCTGTGACAATTTCGCCGTTGCCCCAACTGCCAGGACGGGCGGCACGGCTTTGTGCTCCAAAGGAACGGCGCCGGGGTCGAGCGGCGACGATGCAGTGTGGCGACCGGATCGGATGCGCCGATCCGGACCGGCCGCCGGTTGCGGGGCGTTAGATGACGGGGCGCGTGAGCTGCGGGTTCTGAACCGCGGGTTTTTGTGAATAATCGTAGAAGCCCTTGCCGGACTTGCGACCGAGATAGCCCAGCTGCACCAAGCGCGTCAGCGTGTGCGGCGGCGCGTGGTGCTCGTGGCGGACGTCCTGGAAGATGTTCATCGCCATGTGCTCAACCACGTCGAGGCCGATGAAATCGGCGAGTTCGAACGGCCCCATGGGATGGGCGGCACCCAAACGCATGGCGCTGTCGATGCTCTCGATGGTGCCGGTGCCGCGCTCCAGCATCCGGATGGCGTTCGTCATATACGGTGTCAGCAGGCGATTGACGATGAAACCGGTGGTGTCCTGAACCAGTACCGGTTCCTTACCGATTTCCCGGCAGAAGCCATCAAGGGCCTCGATGACGGCGTCCGAGGTCTCGAAGGCGTGGATGATCTCGACCAGTTTCATCACCGGCGCGGGATTGAAGAAGTGCAGGCCGGCGATGCGGTCGCGCTGCTTGCAGACCGCCATCATCGCGGTCACGGAAAGCGTCGACGTGTTGGTCGTCAACAGCGCATCCGGCCGGCAGACCTGCTCCAGTCGCCGGAACAGGTTTTTCTTAACCTCAAGATCCTCAATGATCGACTCGACGATAAGGTCACAGTCGGCAACGGCGCTTTCGTCTGTTGAGAATGTGATGCGGCTAACGATGGCGTCGCGATCTTCCGCCGCCATCTTGCCCCTTTCGACCGACTTGTTGAGGCCTTTCTCCATACCAGCCTTGGCTTTTTCCCACGAGCCGGGCGTTGCCTTGACGGCAACAACGGAGCGTCCGGCCTGGGCGCATACTTGAGCGACGCCCAGCCCCATCGTGCCGACGCCGATTACGCCGACGGTGTTTATGGTCATTGTTTCTTTTCTCCTGCACCAAATACGTCGCAGCGCGAATGCTATCGTCGGCCCACGCTTTCCGACGCCCACGCATCCGGGGGACACTCGCGATAAACACTAAACTTCAGGTTTAGCGGCTTTGGCACTTGAGATAAAGGTTGATTGTGCGCGTGCAAAATGAAACGGGCCGTCGCAGGGACGGCCCGTTGTGGTCGATTGTCGATGCATGCGGCCGGTGACGGCCGCATGGACGGCCGATTGTCAGGACCGCTCGACACACATGGCAATGCCCATGCCGCCGCCGACGCATGCGGTGGCGAGGCCGCGCTTCAGATCACGCTTCTTCATTTCATAAAGGAGCGTCAGCAGAATGCGCGTGCCGGAACAGCCGATCGGGTGGCCGAGAGCGATGGCGCCGCCGTTGACGTTGATCTTGTCCATCATCTTGTCCCAACCGAGTTCGCGCAGCACGGCGATGGACTGGGCGGCAAAGGCCTCGTTGACCTCACACAGATCTAGGTCGTCATTGGTCCAGCCGGCCTTTTCCATCGCCTTGCGGGCCGACGTGATCGGGCCGATACCCATGATCGCCGGATCGACACCGGTCGTTGCCCACGACACGATGCGGCCCAAAGGCTCGACGCCGCGGTCCTTTGCCGCGTCGGCGGTCATCAGCACCACGGCGGCGGCGCCGTCGTTGATGCCCGACGCGTTGCCGGCGGTGACCGTGCCTTCCTTATCGAAGGCCGGGCGCAGCTTGCTCAGGCTCTCCATCGTCGTGCCGAAGGACGGATGCTCGTCCGTATCGACGACCGTGTCGCCCTTGCGGGTTTTGATCGTCACCGGCACGATTTCGTCCTTGAACCGCCCGGCCTTGATTGCCGCTTCGGTCCGGCTTTGCGAGTTGAGCGCGAACTCGTCCTGTTCCTTCCGGGTGATCTGCCACTTTTTGGCGACGTTCTCGGCCGTCTGGCCCATGTGGTAGTTGTGGAAGGCATCGATCAGGCCGTCGCGCAGCATGCTGTCGACGAACTTGACCTCGCCCATTTTGTAGCCGTTGCGCAGATGTGCCTCGTGCGGCGCGCCGCTCATGCTTTCCATGCCGCCGGCGACAACCACGTCATGCTCACCGAGCTTGAGGGACTTGTACCCTTCGGCGACGGCGCGCATGCCGGACGCGCACAACTGGTTGATGGCGTAGGCCGTCGAATTGTTCGGAATGCCGGCGTTGATGCAGACCTGTCGCGCCGGACCGCCGCCAATGTTACCCGAAAGAACAACGCCCATGATCACTTCTTCGATGTCCTTGGGATCGGTCTTGGCGCGGACGAGAGCTTCCTTGACCGCCGTTTCGGCGAGCGAGATTGGCGTCAGGCTGCTCAGCGCGCCGTTGAAACGGCCGATGGGCGTGCGGGCGCCGCCGGCAATAACGATATCACTCATTCGCGTCTCCTCTATCCAGGCCCGGAACGATGCTGCCGGGATGCTCTGATGTTTCTAGCAGGGATAATCGATATCCGATGTGTGTGCGGGGTTTTTTTGATGGCCGGCAGGATAGGGCGGCCACCATCCCGACGCAAGCAAGCGATTTGCAGTCGCCGCGACCGAGTACCGAGATGAAACGATAGCGGCAACGCCGAGCCATCTCTTTCAATTACAGGATGAACGGCGCACGGAAATGTCGCGCACGGCCGGAAAGATGTGCTTTAGCGGCATGCCATTATTGCATCGCAACATATTTTCCTTGATACTCAAAATGGATTATACGGCGAATTTTTGCCGGCGAGGGTGTGTGTGAACATGATCGAACAGAGCGGCGGAGAGAACGGATCGGTCGCGGCGCCGAAGCAGGGTCCGATAACCATAAAAAAGTATGCGAACCGGCGGCTCTACAACACCGCGACCAGCTGCTATGTCACGCTTGACTATCTCGCGCAACTCGTGAAGGCGGGCGCCGAATTCGCCGTCTACGATGCGAAAAGCGGCGAGGACATTACCCGTTCGGTGCTGACGCACATCATCGTCGAAGAGGAAGCCAAGGGGCAGAGCATGCTGCCGGTCAGCTTCCTGAGGCATCTGATCAGCTTTTACGGTGACAGCCTACAGGTCGTCGTGCCGCGCTATCTCGATCACACGATGCACGCGTTCGCCCGCAACCAGGAACAGATGCGCGATTATCTGCGCGAGGCGTTCGACGGCCTGATGCCGTTCAACCAGTTCGAGGAAATGAGCAAGCATCAGCTCACCATCTTCGAGCGCGCCATGCGCCTGTTCAATCCGTTCCACGGCGATGAGGACGCGGTCAACGAGACGACGGAAACGCTGCGGTCGCCGACGGCGGCCGCTCAAATTGAGGAGCTAAGGGCGCGCCTCAATCAGATTCAGCAGCAGCTGGACACCATGGCTCCCGCGAAAACGGCCCCCGCAAAAGAAGTCGAAAAGTCCAAAACCTAACCGCACGTACCGCACCTTAAGCAACCCTCAGCGCGGCAGCCCCGTCGTTGCACGGCGGTCGCTTCGCACCATTTCCCATAGCGGATCTTACCCCTTTGGTTTCCTATCATTAGGGGAAAATAGCGCTGTGGTTTTGACGCGCGCAGTGGTAGAGTGATAGTGCTTGTCAGTCGTGTATTCGGCTGCTAAGTGCAGCAAGAGCGGGGAGCCGTAACAGCGTGGACGACTGCAGGACGCCGAAAAACCGACGTTCCAACTCAAAAGAGCTTAATCCTGCTGTCCCGGAGATGGATACGATGTCGCCTTTCGACGAAGACCTGAGCAGGACCATGAACCGTGGAACCGATGTCGATCGTTTTGTCGGCACGCGAATCCGCGAGCGCCGCGTTATGCTCGGGTTGAGCCAACAGCAGATGGCGCAGCTTATCGGTGTTACCTATCAGCAGGCGCACAAGTATGAACGCGGCATCAACCGCATTTCGGCCGGACGGCTGTATGAAATCGCGCGGGTGCTGCGCGTTCCGGTCAGTTATTTTTACGAAGGCCTCGACGGGATATCCACCGAGGACGAGTTGACCATGCGTCAGCGCATGTGCCTGGAGCTGGCGCGGAATTTCACCCAGATCCCGAACGAGCGCCATCGCGAGGCGCTGAGCCAACTGGCGCGTGTCCTGGCGGCAAAGTAACGCCCGATAGCACTGTCTTCGATTACACTGTCGGTATGTGCGGCGTGGAGGTCGTGGTGCGATGAGGCTTGGTCCGGTCCGCGAGCAGCCGTATGGCAAGCGCCGACAGATTTTGATCGTTATCACCGGTCAGACGCCGCAAGCTTGCGTCCGTTGACGGTGTTGCCGCGTTGAAGAGCGCGTGCGCAACGTTGCGAAGCATCCGGCCGCGTCCCGTCCGCTTGATCGGCGAGCCGGCAAACCGGGCGCGAAAGGCATCGTCATCCAGCATGGTGAGCTGGGCCAGGTCCGGCCGCACGCGGTCCGGCAGTGCGACCAGCGGAGCGTGGCGGCCGGGTTCGGCATATTTGTTCCACGGGCACACGGCGAGACAGTCGTCGCAACCGTAGATGCGGTTGCCGAGGGCTGAGGCCAGGTCGGGCGCAATGGCGCTTTTGTGCTCGATGGTCAGATAGGAGATGCAGCGCCTGGGGTCGATGCGATACGGTTCTGGCAGCGCGCCGGTCGGGCAGGCCTTGAGGCAGGCGTCGCATGAGCCGCAATGGTCCGTCTCCGGCGGGTCGGCGTCGATGGCAAGCGTGGTGAAAATCTCCCCCAGAAACAGCCAAGACCCGAAGCGGCGGGACACCAGATTGGTGTGCTTGCCGATCCAGCCGAGGCCGGCCCGCTGGGCGATGGGCTTTTCCATTACCGGCGCCGTGTCGACGAACACCTTCACCTCGCCACCGGCGGCGGCGACAAGCCAGCGGGCCAGCGCCTTGAGCCGCGACAGGACCACTTTGTGATAGTCGGTGCCGCGGGCGTAGACGCTGATTGAGCCGGCCTCGGGGTGATCGAGGCCGGCCAGCGGGTCGTCGTCGGGGCCGTAGTTGATGCCGACCGCGATGATTGACCGCGCGTCGGGCCATAGCTGACGCGGATCGGACCGGCGCGCCTCGGTGGTCGCCATCCATCCCATCTCGCCGTGGCGGCCTTGGGCGATGTAGGCGGCGAGGTGGCGGGCGTCCCGTGGGTCGCCGGCGGCTTGCGTCACGCCGATGGCATCGAAACCGAGGCGCCTCGCTTCCTCGACCAGCGCCGGTTTCAGCTGGCTTACCACTTGGAGTCTTCGAGATCGTCCTCGATCCGCATGACGCTGCCAAGCGCTTGCGCGATCGGCTCCAGCCGTGCGGAATCGGGTTTTGCTCCCGCCATCGCCGACAGTTCCAGATAGCGTGACACGGCGTCACGCATGGGTGCCGCCAGGGATTGCGGCGCCTTCAGGAACGGTGTTTTCAGGGCGTCAATCGCCTGGCCGGCGGCGTCGTGGGCGTCGTTTACGTTCTCGAGACGCTCCAGTTCGTTGCTGAGACCGAGAAGAGCAGCCGCCAGCGCCTTGCTGTGTTCCGGCTCCGGGCGCGCGGCGTCCCGCGCCGCCGCAACGGCCGCCTCGGCCCGCGTCAGGGCTGGATCGTCGGTGGTCATGTCGTCCACGTCCTCTTTGTTAATGACGGGTCTATATCGATCGCCGGTGTCTACCCATCAGCCTCGCCCGCGATAGGGCTGAACGCCTTGATCCGGCAGCCATAGGCCGTCCGGCACCGCGCCGGTCTGGTAAAAGATGTCGATGGGAATGCCGCCGCGCGGATACCAGTAGCCGCCGATGCGCAGCCAGTGCGGCGCCGCCGCCGCCGTCAGCCGCCGGGCGATGCCGATCGTTGAATCCTCATGAAAGCCCCGCGCCGACCGGAAGGAGGCAAGAAACAGCTTGAACGATTTGGATTCGATCAGGCGCCGGTCGGGGACGTAATCCACGACCAGATGGGCGAAATCCGGCTGGCCGGTGATCGGACACAGACACGTGAATTCCGGGCATGTGAAGCGGACGACGTAGAGAGCGTCCGGGTGCGGATTGTCGACCGTTTCCAGAACCGCCAGGTCCGGGCCGGCCGGCACCGGGACATCGCGCCCGAGCTGGGTCAGGGTCATGTCGTCGGGCGTCTCGGTCATCCGTCCTTCGTCCGTCTATCCGGTGGTCACCGATTACCGGCACCGCTGGTGTGCCGCTGGACCGGATGTTGATCCGATATTATGACACGGGTTCCTTGCCCGACGCGATGCACTGGTCACCCGGCGGTATGGAGACGAGGATTTATGCTCGGTATCAGCGGCGAATTCTGGATCTTCGCGTACGGGTCTCTGATGTGGGATCCGCGCTTTCCGCATCAAGAGATCCGCCCGGCGCGGCTCGGCGGCTATCACCGGGCGCTGTGCATCCTTTCCATCGCCAACCGGGGAACGCCCGAGCGGCCGGGGCTGGTGGTTGGCCTCGACCGCGGCGGGTCCTGTGTCGGCCGGGTGCTGCGGGTGGCCGCCGAGCACGGCGAGGACACGCTGGCCTATCTTCAGCAGCGGGAAATGTCGACCGACGCCTATATCCCGAAGATGCTTAACGTTCGCCTCGATGATGGCGGAATGGTCGCTGCGCTTACCTTTGTCGCCCGGCCGGGCCATCCGCAATACATGCGCGGCCTGTCACCGGAGGAACAGGCACGTCTTATCCGCCAGGGCCACGGTCCCTACGGCAGTGCGCTGGATTACCTGCGTAATGTCTGCCGCCATCTGGATGAGGTCGCCATTCCCGACGGGCCCCTCCACCGCGTGCTCGAACTGGCGGAGGCGATGCCGGGCGATCCTTTGTGAGATGACGACGCGCCAGGAGACGTCGGTATCAGGGAACGTCGGCGCGGGTATCCGTCGCGGTGCGCGACGTTTCGATCCAGCCGACGACGCCGAGGTCGGGGACGGCGACCTGCATCCAGTCGCCGCGCACGGCAAGGACGCGCAGGTCCATCCCGGGCGTGGCAATGCCGACCACATCGCCACCATCGATGCCCGAGGGAGCCGGCCGGTCGTGCAGCGACTGGGTGGTCTGCACCGTTATTCGCCGCAGAGGGTCGTCGTCGCCGTCCGCCGACGGATCGGTCCAGCGTATCGGGGCCAACAGAACGAGTGCGGCGATAAGCGCGCCGGCGAGTGCGTGGGTGGCGATTTGGCCCAACCAGCGCCGATGCGGGCCGCCAGCAGTCGGCCGCGGCGTTTTCGGCGGCAGTGGAGCGTCATCCGACCGTTCGGATCGCCAGCGACGCTGCGTGACCTGTGACCGCAGGGCTTCCGCGTCCCGCCAGCGCGTTTCGGCCTCGGTGAGCCGGCGGCTCATCTCCTGCTCGAAGGCGGTCCGTGCCTCCAGCAGCCGGTGGCGCATCTCCCTCTCGAACTCCATGGTCGCTTGGGCGATGGCGCGTTTCTGAGCCGCCGTGATATGCGAAATGGCGGCTTCCAGCCGGCGCTCCACGTCGGTCGTCAAGGCGGCCTCGGCGATGCGGCGCGAGCGCTCCGCCTCGACGCTCCACTGCCGCCGCGCGTTGGCGAGGTGCGCTGCCAGCAGGGCCCGTATTTCGTCCGGCGCGGCGTTCGGCACGTTGTTGCCTCTCGGCGCGGCGGGCGTGGTACACGGCTCCGGGTCCTCCTCCAGGCCGGCGTCGGATGGCGCCACCAGCACCGAGAACGCGGTCACCGTCTCGGCCGTCTCGTACTTGAAACCGATCAGGCGGACCATGAGCAGACGCATCGCCAGATCGTTGTCGGCCGGCAGATAGCGCAGACCGGGCAACTGATCCGGCGTCAGCGACCAGGTTCCGTCGCCGTTGTTGATGCCGAGCGACAGCCGCGCGCCCGGGCCCAAGCCTTCGACGCGCACGGAAAAGCGCGTGAAGCCGCGGTCATACGGCAGATCGACCGTAATCTTCAGCGGTAATCCATGGCCCACGGACGGGTCGTTGTCTGTCATCGGCTTAAGAATGCCCCCAAGCACGCGCGCACGACGACATGCGGTCGTCGGTCGCGGCGCCAGTGTAGGCAGAGTGCGTAAACGATCTGTTTACTTTGCTTGCACTTCTTATAAAGCACCGCCGGACGTGGTCAGCGGCGCTGGGCCGGCTGGAAACCGGGGGGCGGCGGGGAGCCGGGCGGTGTGATGGCGAGGGCCTGGAAAAGCACCCCCATGCGGCCCGGATGGACCAGGCGGCGGACCTGGCCCTCGATGGCGAAGGCGGCAGCCGGATCGGCTTCTTTCATCAAGGTCGCGGCACGGGCGTCGATGCCGAGGCGGCCGAGGAACAGGCCCTGCGCCACCGGCCCGTGCACGGCGGCCCCAGCGTTTCGCGCGTGGCAGCGCAGCGCGGCGAAGTCCACCTCATGCGCCAGATCGACCTCGCCCGGATCGCTCAGCAAATCGGCGAAACGGTGACGGCGCACCGCTTGCAGGGTGTCGCTGGCGGGCGGATGGCGAGGGCCGAAATCGACGATGAGTGCCGCGAGGCCGGTGCGAGCGATCCGCGCCGCGAGCCGGTCGGCGAGCGCCAGAGCGGCTGGACAGGTTTCGACGATGCCGCCCTCGGGAACCGGCTCGGGAGGTGGCGGCACGTCGGTCACCAAGTCTCCGTCGACGAAGACGAAGGTTCGGCCGTCCTCAGCGAGGCCGACCGAGCGCATCCGCCAGCCGTCTCCCCGTCGCACAAACTGGCATACGGGCAGCGCGTCGATGAACTCATTGGCGATGACGAGCGCCGGTAGGTCTGCAGGCAGGGCGTCGAGCGCGTGCTCGAATGAGGGCCACCAGCGGGCGTCGACATCCGGCGCCATGTCGGCCATGCGCTGACGCTGCAGGGCGGTCAGTGGCGCGCTCGCTTCCACGAAATGGAGTTGGAGGGCGGCGGGCAGATCGGGCGCCGCCTGGGCGATGGCGCGCAGCGCGTCCGCCATCAGGGTGCCGCGGCCGGGTCCCAACTCGACCAGGGCGACCGGCGATGGCCGGCCGGCGGATCGCCAGACATCGGCCGCCCACAGGCCGATCAGCTCGCCGAACGCTTGCGAGATTTCGGGCGCGGTGGTGAAGTCGCCGCCATGGCCGAAGGGGTCGCGGGTGGTGTAGTAGCCGTCGTCGGGATCGGTTAGACAGGCGGCGATGTAGTCGGCGACGGGCAGCGGACCCTGATCGCGGATGCGCGCCCGCAACCGGTCGGCGAGGCGGCTCACGGTCGCGTCTTGACCGGCGGGGAGGGCTCGGCGGCCGGAAGGGGGGCCGCGACGGGCGGGCGGATCAACGCGCGAACGATAAGGATGGCGCCGATGAGGATCATCGGGAAGGACAGAATCTGCCCCATGGTCAAGCCGGGCCCAATGAAGCCGACCACCGCGTCCGGCTGGCGGAACGTCTCGGCAAAGGCACGGAAGACGCCATAGCCGACCAGGAAGACGCCGGACAGCAGGCCGAGGCGACAGCGGACCGACTCGCGTCGGGCAAGGACGAACAGGATGACGAACAGCGCCACGCCTTCCAGCGACGCCTGATAGAGCTGGCTGGGGTGCCGCGGCACATCGCCCCAGCCGGGAAAGACCATCGCCCAGGGCACGTCGGTGGGCCGGCCCGCCAGCTCGTTGTTGATGAAATTGGCGAGGCGGCCGAGACCGAGGCCGACCGGCGCGGCGCAGAACAGCGGGTCGGCGAAGGCGGCCTTCGGCAGGCGGCGCACCCGGCAGAAGCCATAGGCGGCGACGACGACGCCCATCAATCCGCCGTGAAACGCCATGCCGCCCTTCCATATCTGCAGCGCCGCCAGCGGATGGGCGAGGAAGTAATCGGGCTGGTAAAACAGGACATAGCCGATCCGGCCACCGAGAACGACACCGAGGGTGGCCCAGACCAGGAAGTCGTCCACGTCCTCGGCACGGATGAGGGCGGGAGGGCGCGTGGCGAGCCAGCGGGCGTAGCGCCAGCCGAAAACGAGGCCGCACAGGTAGGCCAGCGCGTACCAGCGGACGGCGAAGGGGCCGATCTCCACCAGCACCGGATCGATGACGGGATAGGGGATGACAAACGGCATGATCGGGAATGCGCACTCGGAAAGACGAGGTCGGGACGGTCGCCGCCAGCGACTTATAGGAGCTGAGCCGACGTACCGCAAGGCAAGCCGCTTGCAGGGCTGATACGGCAGCCCCATACTTGCATCGGCAGGAGCCGAAAGGGCTTTGCCTGTGTGCGCCTGGGCCGTCGTCATCGAAACGGTGGCCGCGCCAGCAGGGCTGGAGAGTGCCGATGCAGACGAAAAGCCGCTTCATGGACGACCTTACACGGGTCGCCAGCGGGGCGGCATCCACGATCGTCGGGATCAAGGACGAGATCGACGCGATGATTCGCCAGCGGGTCGAAAGGCTCGCCGCCGATCTCGACCTGGTGACGCGTGACGAGTTTGAGGCCGCGCGCGAGACCGCCGCCAACGCGCGGGCTGGCGAGGAAGCGCTCACAAAACGAGTATCGGCCTTGGAGAAAGAGGTTGCGGCACTTAAGAAAGCGCGGTTGCGGACGACTCCCGCCGACACGGCGTCGAAGACGTGAGCCGAGCGATCGCCGCCAGCGGACCCAATCGGTTGTCCACAGCCGAAAGCGGGTCCGTCGTCATACGCCGATTGCGGCGCGGTTTACCTTCTGGCAACCTATCGATGGTAGTTTGACCCAAAAATCACGCCAGATATCGGTTGGTGATGCCAAACAGCAACAACGCACGCGGGTCCGTCCGACCAGCCATAACAACGACGTCCATGTCAGGAGAGGCCAGCCATGACCTTCGTCCATGGGTCGGATATGAACGAATACACGCCCCTCGATACCGTTGAGCAGATCGTCTCGGCCAACGACTGGGCCTTTGACCGGCCCAACGAGCAGGAGCTCGCCGTCCAGGTTCCCGGAAAGTGGTGCGAGTACTCGGTCTACTGCGCCTGGAACGAGCCGACGGACGCCATTCATATCACGGTGGGTTTCGATACCCGGGTACCGGACCGGCATCGCCGCGGCGTGCATGATCTTCTGGCCCTGGTCAACGACAAGGTGTGGATGGGTCACTTCGCGATCTGGCAGGAAGAGGGGCTGATCGTCTACCGCTACGCGCTGCCCCTACGCGGCTGCCGGGGACCGTCCATCGAGCAGGTGGAAGACTTCATGGAAACCGCCATCGACGAGTGCGAGCGTTTCTACCCGGCCTTTCAATATGTCCTGTGGGGAGGCAAGAGCGCCTCGGAAGCGATCGCGGCGGCGATGATAGAGACCGTAGGCGAAGCTTGATCGGCGCCGAGGCCTGATCGGCGCCGGCTTTTCGCGGGTGATCGACCGGTGAGTGATGCGACACGCCTGATTCTGGTCGGATGCGGCAATATGGGCGGCGCGCTTCTGGCCGGGTGGCGGGCGCAGGGCGTCAGCAGCGAGCGGATTTACGTCGTCGAGTCCGATGTCGCGCGCGCGGTGGCGATCGCCGACGCACACGGCGTGACAGTGGCCACGGAGCCTTCGGCCGTCGACGAGACCAACACGGCGGACGTCATCGTGCTGGCCGTCAAACCGCAGCAGATATCCTTGGTCCTGCCCGCCTATGCCGGCCTCGCCGCCCGGGGGGCGCTTATTCTTTCCATTGCCGCCGGGTGCACCATCGGCGGCCTCTCGCGGGCGCTTGGCGGGGACGTGGATGCGGCGATCGTGCGCGCCATGCCCAACACGCCGGCGGCCATCGGTCGCGGCATGACGGTCGCCTGCGCTGGCTTGAGAGTGACCACCGATCAGCGGCGAATCGCGTCCGACGTGCTGGCGGCGGTGGGACAGGTCGCCTGGGTCGACGATGAAGCGCTGATGGACGCGGTCACCGCCGTCTCCGGTAGCGGGCCGGCCTATGTGTTTCTGCTCGCCGAGTGCCTGGCCGAGGCCGGTGTGACGGCGGGCCTGCCGGCGACGCTGGCGGCGCAACTGGCGCGCGAGACGGTCATCGGCGCGGCGGCGCTGCTCGACGCCGACGAAGCGCCGCCGGAGACTCTGCGAACGCGCGTGACCAGCCCCGGCGGCACCACCGCGGCGGCGCTGGACGTGCTGATGGGGCCGGGCGGACTGAAGCCGGTTTTGAACGCCGCCGTCGATGCCGCGGCGCGGCGCTCGCGCGAGTTGTCCGGCGGCTCCTAGCGCGACAGCCGGTCGCGGCGAAAAGGGCAACGCGTCCATCGACGCCCCGGCATGTTTCCGGTACATGGTTGGCATCGATACTGATCGCCTCGGCCGGCCGGGCCGTAAATTAGGGCGCATCGGTTTCCCATAACGCGGAAAGGGCTCCCTTAAGGTGCGGCTGCTGCGTAACGTCGTTCTTAGCATTGTCGGCCTGATTGTCGCCGTCGTTCTCGTCTTTGTGCTGGCGCCGGATCAGGTGACGCGGTTCGTGGCCGGGCGCGCCGCGGCGTGGGCAGGCATCGACACCACCGGGCTCGATACGCTCGATATCAGCCTGCGCAAGGGGACGGTATCAGGCGGCCCGATGACCTTCGGCGGCGGTGACGGAGTCGAGCCGGGACGTGTCGGCCGGTTCGAGGCCGACGTCGATACCGACCGCCTGCTGCGGGGCCAGGTGACGGTGCGGAACGTCTCCGTCGCCGACGTCGATCTGGCGATCAGCACCGAGGCGGACGGCAGCGCTAAGCTCAATGGCATCCACCTCGGACCCGAAGCTGACGATAAGACGCCACCGTCCGAGCCGAAAACCGAGAAAGGGGCCGAGCGGAAACTGCCAATTGCCGTCCAGCAGGCTCGCCTCGATAACGTGCGCGTGCAGATCAATCGCCATGATCGCCCGACGCTTCCGGTGGTCATTGAGCGGCTGCAGATCGCGGACCTGTCGGGTGAAACACCGGACACGCCGGCCAAGGTGGCGCTGGCCGGTAGTGTCGGACCGATCCGCCTCGACTACACCGGCGAGGTCAAAGCCTTCACCGATCCGATCGAGCTTGACCTGGATGGCTCGTTCAAGGGTCTGCGCCTTGCCGACATCGAGAAACTTACCGGGCCGCTGGGGGTGGAGCGGCTGGCCGGCGCGGTGAGCGCCAAGGCACGCCACAAGGTGACGTTGGCAAACGATGGCAACGTGGCGGTGACGACGGTGGGTAGCGTGTCCACCGACGGCATCGACATCGCCCTGCCGGGGAACAACGCCGTGCGACTCGACCGCGGCCGCTTCACCCTCGATTCGCAGGCGACCATCATGCCGGACGGCAGGGCCGAGGTGAGCAACCGCGGACCGCTGGCGGTCGACGGGCTGACCGTCGCATGGTCCGAGAAGAGCTTTGTCCAGGTCGACGGCGCCCGCGTCGAGGTTCACGCGGTCGCCCGGCTGGCCGCCGACAAATCACTGACATCGCACCTGAAGGGCGGCGTGCCACTGAAAAAGCTCGTGGTTCAGTGGTCGCCGAAGGGTTCAGTGTGGCTCGACGACGCGACCGCTGGCATCGATATCGACATCGACATGACGCCCGACGGAAAGATGACCATTAAGGGGCCGATGACGGTCGGCGGCGGCGCCGGCGGCATCCAATCCGGCGAAAGCTTCAAGCTCACGTATCTGGGGATTGACGCGGACTATCCCGACGCCGTGGTCGATGTCGAGCCGGACGGCACCGCCATCGTCGACGGAAAGCCGAAAGCGATACTGGAGGGGTTCGCGCTGGACGCGCCGTTTGCCATCAGCGCAAACCGTGCCGTCGCGACGACCAAATCCGTTCACGTGGTGGCTCCCGAAGAGACGGTGTTGGTCGAGTACGCCGGGACGCTGGACATGACCGAGGCGCGCGTTCCCGTCGACGACGAGAGGGCGCTGCGCATGAAGACGGCCAATTTCGACGTCGCCAAGATGCGCTATGACGAGGCGGCAAGCATGGCCGCAACGCTGCGCACGGATATTGGCGTGCGCGCGCTCGACATCGATATGCAGGCGGAGAAGCCGATAGCGTTCCCGGTCAGCGACGCAGAAGTGGCGCTCGCCGGTCTTGCCCTCGACCTGACGCCCAATGCCGGCGTCAAGAAGCTTGCCCTCGATCCGGCCACCCACGTCACGCTCGAAGGTACCGCGCGCGGGCGTCCGCACCAGTTCAAACTGGGCCTCGAGCGGCTGTTGATTACCGATCTCGACCCCGACGTGCCTGAACAAACGACGACCGTCGATGCCTTGGCGGTCGTCAATTCCACTGGCGTGGTGGAGTTGCAGGAAAAGGTCAAGCCGTTCGCGAAACCGGCGGAGTTTACGTTTAACGGATCGATCGGATCTCTCGAACTTCCCGATCTGTCGCCGTACGTCGCCGCCGCCACCGGGCTTCAGATCGAAAGCGGGCGCCTGAACGCCGACGGTACCGCGACGGCGGCCAACGGCAAGCTTGACGGCGTCGTCAATCTCGACATCCAGACGCTGGACGTGAAGGCCGCGTCGGACGAAGGGTCCGACCCGATGGCCGACTTGACCGGCTTGCCCATCGGCCTGGTGATTGCGCTCCTCGAGGACTCGAACCGCCGAATCCAGCTCAAGCTGCCGTTTTCCGGCGATCTCTCCGATCCGAAGGTGGATTACTGCGACGTTATTCGAACCGCGTTCCTGGGCGCCGTGCGCCTTGTCGTCACCGCCCCGATCCGGGGTATTGCCAGCGCGGTCGAGGGCGGCTCGTCGGGGGCGCTGAAACCCGTGGAGTTCGAGCCAGGCCAGACGACGATGACCGCCGAAGGCGAGAGACACATCGACCACGTGGCCCGGGTCCTCAGCAATCGGCGTGTTACGCTTCAAGTCTGCGGCCGGGCGACCAAGGCCGACCAGCTGGCGCTTGGCGCCGCGGGCGGTGGCGGCACATCCTCGGCGGTGGGAAGCGCGATGTCCTCGCGGCTACTGGCGCTGGCCCGGGATCGGACGCGGGTGGCGATCGAAAGCCTGACCGCCGCCGGCGTGCCTCCCGGCCAAGTGCAGGAGTGCCGTCCCAACGTCGACGTCAACGACGCCGGACCGCCGCGTGCGGACGCACGATTTTAATCGGCGACGCCCACACCGCCGCCGCGGTCGCGAGAGCAAGCAATGAAAAGCACCGTTCAGTTTCTAAAAACCACCATCATCGGCGGGCTGCTGTTCCTGGTTCCCGTCATCATCGTCATCGCCATCGTCGGCAAGGCCTTCGAGATCATGAAAAAGGTCGCCGAGCCGTTGTCGAAATTTGCGCCCGTCGACTCCGTCGCCGACATCGCCATCCTCGATCTGCTGGCACTGGTGTTCATCGTGGCGGTTTGCTTTGTCGCTGGGCTGGTCGCCAGAACAGCCGTGGCCAGCCGGATGATCGACAAGCTGGAGTCGCGCTTTCTCACCAACATACCCGTCTACGACGTGATCAAGACGAAGATTCAGGCGACGATCACAGCGTCGGAGGAGACCGGTATGACGCCTGTCCTGGTCCGGTTCGACGATCAGTGGCAGATCGCGCTGGTGGCCGACCGGCTGGACGGCGGCCGGGTCGTTCTGTACCTGCCGGGCTCGCCAGATCCGTGGTCAGGAACGGTTGCCATCGTCAGCGAGGACCGTATCGAGCCGCTCGATACGGCGCTGCCGCCGGTGATGAAAACGCTGAAGGGACTGGGCAAGGGGTCGCACCGCATCTTCGCGGGTGACGATCGGCGCGCGCAACCCTAAGGGTAACCGGGCGGCGACGGTGGTGTCGCTGGCGCGGAAAGCGAAGGCGCGGAAAGCGGAAACGCTCTGTGGCGCCCGGACTATGCCTCCGCCTTGACGTCGATTTTGCGGCTTTTGTCGACAACGTCCGGATTCTTCGGCAGGGTGACGACCAGCACGCCGTTCTTAAACGTCGCGTGGACGTTGTCACCGTCAATCGCTTCGGGGAGCCGGAACGAGCGCCGAAACGCCCCGTAGCGTCGTTCGGACAGGTGGAAGTGGCCTTTGGCCCCGCCTTCCGAGCGCTGCTCGGTTTTTTCGCCCTTGATGGTCAGAGTGTCTGGCGACAGACGCACCTCGATGTCGTTTTCGTTCACGCCGGGAAGCTCCGCCCGTATCACCAGCGCGGTGTCGGTTTCCAATACGTCGACAGCCGCGAGTTCGACGCCCCACCCGTAGGGCCGGTCAGCGAACGGTTCCATCGTGGCGCGGAAAGGGGACGTCGCGACACCGGGGCGACGCCCGGACGATCCCATCGACCATCCGGGCCAGAAGTCGTCGAACAGCCGGTCCATCTCCTGACGCAGCTGGACCACAGGCTCCCAGGCGCTTTCGATGATGCCGGCCCGCCGGTTGGCGTCCTTCTCCTGTGGGTCTTCGGATTTTTCCGGTTTGATTGCCATTGCCGCGTTTCCTCCCAATGGTCACGGGTTAGCTTTCGATATAGCCAAAGCGTTTGATCGGCGCGAGCCCCGGCGCACCAATTTCGTTGATCCGATCGACACACGCGCATGTCGACGGCGATGGCGACATCAATCGCCATCAAACTCGACATCGGCAGGGGGGACATCCGGCAATTCACGTTCAAGCGACTGCCGGTAGGCGATGCAGCCGCGCATGAACTGCGGCCAAGGCGGTACGGCAATAGCCGGCTTGGCTCGCTCTGGCAACAACCCCCAGAGCTGCGGGTGATGCCAGCACAGATCGTGGCCCGAACTGTCACGATGCGCGCGAATACCCTCGCGGAGACGCTTGATTTCCGACATCAACTCCTCGCGGCTCATCGTCTCAATGTCGGTGTCCATTGGTCGCTCCTGATGCCATGCCTGATATCTGGGGCGGATCATCCAGCGGTTGCGGTCAAGCCAGTAATCCTGGCAGACTCTAATTTAGAGAGAAACCGGCCGGTCAACGGCCGGTGTCACGTTTGGGAACACGCGCCGATGACGGTTGGCCAACCGTGCCGTCGGCGCCGGGGACACCATGGACACGGTATCGAACCTCCTCGCCAATCATTGCCGGCTGGTCACCAGTGACCTGGACCACGCCCGCGAGTGTGTCGGTCAAATGTGGGAGCACCACCGCTCCGACCTGAAGCGCGGTCGCCGTTACGGCATTCGCTGGCACCAGACCGAGTTCGCCAGGACAAGCCTCAGTTATGCCTCGACGAACAGTGCCCTCGACATCACCTGCGGCCCGGTGAGCGACACGGTGCGGGTCACCATGCACCTGTCGGGCCGTCTGCAGCACCAGATCAACGGGCGGCATGCGGTTTCCACCGTCAGTCAGGCGGTCGTCCACGGGCCGGGCCAGGAACTGCGGATGGAAACCGAACCGTTCCGGCTGTTGCTGCTGACCTTCGACGGGGCGCTCGTCCGGCGCGCCTTTCGTCAGTGGTCGGACCGCGTCCCGCCGATGGAGAACTGGGCGGACACGTTTTCACTGACGACAACGGGAGGGGCGGCGCTGCGATCGCTGGCGCTGTGGACGGCAAAAGAACTGGATCGTCCATCGAGCGTGCTGGCGACCGCGGATAAACCGGCACGTGCCCTTGAGCGAACGCTGCTGAGCGTATTTCTCGACACCATAGCCGAGACCGCCCCCTGGCGTGATGCGGTCCGGAGCGATGTCGACGACAAACGGATACGGCTGATCGAGGAGTGGGTCGACGCGCACTTTACCGAGCCCATCGGCGTTGAAGACATGGCGGCCGTTGCGGGTGCCAGCGTCCGGACGGTGCAGATGCTGTTCCGCCGCCGGCGCCAGTGCACGCCGATGGGCGCCGTGACTCGACGCCGCCTCGAGATGGCGCGGCGACGCCTTGCCACGCCAAGCGACAGCACGACGGTGACCGATGTTGCCGCCGCGTGCGGTTTTTTTCATTTTGGCCGTTTCGCCGCTGCGTACCGTCAGGCGTTCGGCGAACGGCCGTCCGAAACCCTGTCGCGGGTGCGGCGTCGTCCGCGAACGCCCGCCGACATTATCCGAGAAACGAAAATTACCAAAACAGCCGATATTGGATAGCTTTATTAGCCTGATTGGGTACAATTCCAGACGTGTCGCTGGGGGAGCATGTATGAGCAGGGGCGTTGTTGGCGCAGACGCCCTTGCGAGTACAGGCGGCACTGTTCCGTACCGCGCCCGGCGGGGATTTTGGATCGATGCGGGTTGTGCGGAATGGCGACCGGGCCGCGCCTAGGGGGGGAAGCGGCGCGGCCCGGCTCCCGGCCGCTATTAATCGAGCAGTACGTGCGGGGGGATGCGGCACTGCCCAACGTCCGGGAACCCCATAATTGGTGCCTCGGTGCGGGTTTGTATAGAGAAAAAAAGCCCGCTAGCCGGCGCTCCGCATTTCCTGCAAGTCTGAATTGCAGCCAGCGTATGCAACGCTGCACTGCGTATCCGGCATGGTGTCTGGGGTAGAAATTCTATCCATCATTCCTCTACTTTATGGCATTGCGCCGTCTTTTGGCGGGCGGTCAAGAGGAATTGAGCGTGGCGCGTATCCTTTTTCGATCGACGGATATGCTGAAAGACGTCCGCGTGGAGCCGGACGGATCAGCGCTGACGCTGCTGGCGCTGGCGCGCGCCAGTGGCGTGCCGATTCTGTTCAACTGCGAAAAGGGATCGTGTGGCGCCTGTTTGGTTCACGTGACGCCGCGCGGCGAGCGAAGCCGCCGTCGGCTCGGGGCACGGAGCGAGCGCGAAGAACTGGTTCTGCAGGCGATGGGGCGGCTGGGGGACCGCAGGACGCCTGGTGGCCGAGGGACGCTTGGCGAATCGAGGGCCGGCGAAGGCGGCGGCGCTCAGCCCAGGCTGGCGTGCCAATATCGTCTCGACGACGGCGATGACGACATTGAGGTCTCGTTCGATTCGGATTTGGGCTGCTTTTAGCCGGCGGCTGGTCTGGGCGTTGAGGCGCCGTTTGACCAAACGGGGGATCGGTAATCCCCGATATCCACATTAACTCACAGGCGATCAAGGTTAATTCTGGTTTGCGCGTGAGAGGATGACTGGTACATCGCAGTGTCCCGCGAGCGTCGATCAAGAACCAGTCGGGCGATCGATTGGGTTTTTGTTGACCTCCTCCCTATCCAACTCGCGCCGCCTTTCGCTAGGCGGCATTTTTTTAGCCCGGTGACGGTGATTTAGCCGGTGCAGGTGCGGCGGCGGCTAGAACGACGGTGCAAGCGTTTATGCTGAAAGCGGCGCAATGACGTCGTTATGCCTTGACGATCCACGGGTGGTGAGGCTCAGAGGACGCGCGACGGTATCGGGCGACGGCGCGAACCGGGGAAGGGCTGCCGAAGCCCGAACGATGAGGGAGACTTGGATGTCACTGGGTCAGAACACGGCGGCGGCGGAGGTGCTGACCGCCTACTTGGCGCGGATGGAGCACCTGCTCGATGAAATCGAGGGCTTGAAGGACGACCTGAAGGACGTGCAAAGCGAGGCCCGCAATGAGGGCTACAACGTCGCCGCGCTCAACCGCCTCGTCGCCATTCGGCGCAACAAGCGCCGCGCCGACCGGGAAACCGAGATGCTGAACGATCTTATCCTTTATGCGCATGCCACTGGGACGCCGCTCGACTTGGCGTTCGGCGATGCCGGCGGCGAGACGGAAGCGGCAGCCGCAGGACCGGCGGCGGAGACGGCCGAGCAGGGGTGACGTCCCCGGTCGCGATTGGGTGGACCGTGTCGTCGAACACGTCCGGCGCGACGCTCGCCTGACGACCGGCACCGTCCAACAATCGATGCAGAGGCTCAGTCGAAGCGCAGCCGCAGAGGTCTTAGATCGATCCCGACGAACCGTGCGGTCCAGGTTACGCCTGGGACGGCTGGCATTGCTTCCGTTAGAGTGCCGGTGGTGACAATCTCGCCAGCGGAAAGCGGTTCGGAGATCGTATGTCGCGCGATCTCTTCAACCAAATACTTCAGCGCGTTCAACGGCCCGCCCAGCACGTCCTCGGCGTGACCTGTTCTGATCTCGCCTTTATCGCTGACCAGTTCGACACCGAAGCCAGAAATCTCCTTCATCGACTGTGGAGCGGCTTTCGAAATCCAGTGCTTGGAACCGACGAAGAGTGCGCCGTGAACGCCGTAGGCAGCCGCCGCATCGGCAGCGTTGAACCGCCAACCCGGAAAAATCGAATAGACGATCTCGAAACCGGCAGCGATCCAATCCAAACAAGCAAGCAGGTCAACGTCGCCCATGCCTAGCGTTGGCGTCGACGATAGGTGCAGAACGAGTTCAGGCTCAATACGGGGTTCCGGCATGTCCGAAAGCCTGAAGCTCGAGTCGCAAGCCGTTCCATCATGAACAGTCCGATCGAAGACATAATTCCAAATGGGAGCAGAAATCGCGAGCGACGCCCAGATACTGCGATTTGTAAAGCCAACCTTGCGCCCTACGGGTGTCTCGCCGCGTCCTTTGCGCAGCGCCTTCACATTCTCAACAACGTCGTAAGCGGCCTCCAGATCGAACCCGCTGTAACGTTGAGAAAACGGTGCAATCTGGCCACCAGTCCCCAGAAGCGCGACAATCTCCCTGCTGATCCGAGACGCCAAGGCTTGGTCCATTTCACGAACCACCAGTTCATTTGTGCATGGTCGTTTCATAGGTTGACGCTGTGGTCTTTGCAACGTCGACGTCCCTGGTCCCGGTGTAGGAGGGAGAGGGACACGGAGCGCGGCCCGGGCGGCGCGGAGCGTTGCGCCCTGCGGTCGGCCATCAGAATTAGGATGGCCCGTCGCAGCCTTTTTGAAACCACTTCCGTGCCCGCGCCCTACGTTGGCGTATCGAGTACGTTCACCGGTTCTTCATGGTTGATTGGATAGACTCGTGGCATTCGAAGTTCGGCCTGAGGAGAGGCAACCGTGACACAGACAACCGGCGATGCGTACTGGAAGCTCTTCGTCTCTCAGGAGCAGCGTGACCTGCTGATCAAACGCCTGTCGAAAGCCGGCGTGAAGGCGGAGGTGTCGCCGTGGCACGGCGAAGACTACTGCTACGTCGAAGTGACGGCGCCCCAGGCCAACGACACTGTGCGGCGTGCCGTCCGCGGCTGCGTCGACGGGTTGGGCGCCTCGGGTCTCTAACGCGTCCTCAGTCGCCGCGCCCCGTCGCGGCGGCGCCGCCGAGGATACGAAACCGCTCCAGAAAGGCGGCGCGTGCGCTGTCGGGCGGCTGGGGAACCAGTGACACGTCGCGGTCGAGCCGCGGCCGGCCGAAGATGCGGCCTGCCTCCGCCTTGTCAAATCCGGCGAGCTGCACCGCCTCCACATAGGCGGCGATCCGGTCGGCCCGTTTGATCAGCCGCGTCAACTCGGCGGGCAGGGCGGCGGGCAGTCCGAAACGGACGTGCACGGCGCCTTGCAGACGCTGTTCGAAATCCTTGTAGTCCAAGCCAATCGCCGCTTTGAACGGCGTGATCAGGTCGCCGATAACGTATTCGGGCGCGTCGTGCAGCAGCGCGGCGAGGCGCCAGCGACGCGGCGCAAGCGTTTTCAGGCTGGCGACCAGATCTTCGACCAGCAGAGAATGTTGAGCGACCGTGTAAGACCAGGCGCCGACGGTTTGGCCGTTCCAACGCGCCTCCCGCGACAGGCCCTGGGCAATGTCCTCGATCTCGATGTCCAGCGGCGAGGGATTGAGCAGGTCGAGACGCCGGCCGCTGAGCATGCGTTGCCAGGCGCGGAGAGGTTCGGACATGGACGCCTTTCTCATGGATGCCGGCGACGGGTGGCGCGGAGGATGGTTGCACCGACGTTGGGCGGGATCAAGGCCGGGAACATGGATGGCGGCGAGGGAAACGGCACGCCCGGTTGCGATTGCGGCTCACGTGCAGCTTGACATGGCGCGCACCGGCCGCCACTGTCTTGGGTTCCGAGGGGTGTCCCGATAGGGGGCTGAGATACCGCCAGACCCTGGTCAACGCGGTGACCCTTAGAACCTGATCCGGGTTATTCCGGCGAAGGGAACGGAACCACGTTTGACTGGGCTTGTACGGCCCGCGAAGACGCCAAACCCGAGCGGTACCCCGGATCTCCGACATCATAAACAGGAGGAGATCCGATATGGACGGCCCCATCAATCCGGCGGCAATTGCGGTGACCACCGGCCCGTTACCCGGCTCGCGCAAGGTCTATGAGAAAGACGCGAGCGGCTGTCTTCGCGTGCCGTTCCGGGAGATCACGCCTCATCCCAGCGCCAACGAAGCGGCGTTGAGGGTGTACGATCCGTCCGGTCCATACACCGATCCGGCGGTTTCCATCGACATCGCGCGCGGTCTGGACGGCCTGCGCACGCCCTGGATATTGGCCCGCGGCGACGTCGAAGCCTATGACGGCCGGGAGACGCAGGCGGCCGACAACGGCTTCGTCTCCGAAAAACAGCAGGTGCCGCCGTTTCCCAGCCATCGCCGGCCGCTGCGGGCAAAGAGCGGCAAGGCGGTGACGCAGCTTGCCTATGCACGTGCCGGCATCGTGACGCCGGAGATGGAATTCGTCGCCATTCGCGAGAACCTGGGCCGCGGGGAGATCGCGGAGATCAGCGATCGCGAGGGGGAGTCCTTTGGGGCCGAGATCCCGGACGTGATCACGCCCGAATTCGTCCGCGACGAGGTGGCGCGCGGCCGCGCCATCATCCCCGCCAACATCAATCACCCGGAAGCGGAGCCGATGATCATCGGCCGTAATTTCCTGGTTAAGATCAACGCCAACATCGGGAATTCGGCGGTGACGTCGTCCGTCGCCGACGAGGTCGACAAGATGGTGTGGGCGACCCGCTGGGGCGCCGATACGGTGATGGACCTGTCGACGGGCCGCAACATCCACAACATCCGCGACTGGATCATTCGCAACAGCCCGGTCCCCATCGGCACGGTGCCGATCTACCAGGCGCTGGAGAAGGTGGGCGGCGTCGCCGAGGATCTGACGTGGGAGATCTTCCGCGACACGCTGATCGAACAGTGCGAGCAGGGGGTCGATTATTTCACCATCCACGCCGGTGTTCGGCTCGCCTACATTCCGATGACGGCGAAACGGGTGACTGGCATCGTCAGCCGCGGCGGCTCGATCCTCGCCAAGTGGTGCTTGGCCCATCACCGGGAAAACTTCCTCTACACTCACTTCGCCGACATCTGCGCGCTTCTGCGCGCTTACGACGTCAGCTTCTCTCTGGGCGACGGGCTGCGTCCGGGGTCGCTGGCCGACGCCAACGACCGGGCCCAGTTCGCCGAACTGGAAACGCTGGGCGAACTGACCCGGATCGCCTGGGATCACGACGTCCAGGTGATGATCGAGGGACCCGGGCATGTGCCGATGCACAAGATCAAGGTTAACATGGACAAGCAGTTGGCACTGTGCGGGGAGGCGCCGTTCTACACACTTGGGCCGCTGGTGACGGACATCGCCCCCGGCTACGACCACATCACGAGCGCCATCGGTGCGGCGATGATCGGCTGGTTCGGCACCGCCATGCTCTGCTACGTCACGCCCAAGGAGCATCTGGGTCTGCCCGACCGGGACGACGTGAAGGTGGGCGTGGTCACCTATAAGATAGCGGCGCATGCCGCTGACCTGGCGAAAGGCCATCCGGCGGCGCAGGCGTGGGACGACGCGCTGAGCCGGGCGCGGTTCGAGTTTCGCTGGGAGGACCAGTTCAAGCTGGCGCTCGATCCGGAGACCGCCAAGGCCTATCACGACGAAACTCTGCCCAAGGAAGCGCACAAGGCGGCGCATTTCTGTTCCATGTGCGGGCCCAAGTTCTGCTCCATGCAGATCACGCAAGAGATCAGGGAGTATGCGGAGAGCGGTATGGCGGCGATGTCCGATGCGTTCCGGGAAGGCGGTGGCGATCTGTACCGACCCGTGGAGGAGAGCGGCATTTCCGCACGCGATGACGCCTGACGGCGATCCTGCAACAACAGGGCTGCAAACGGATTGACGAAAGACCCCCGTTTGGGTCATTTATGTATTGTCGGGAAGAGCGACGTTCGGGTTCTGGGCAACCGCCGTCGCGCATCCCACCAATCGGTCCAGGGAGCGCCGTGTCTTATCGAATCAGTGTCCATCGCGCCGACCATGATCGGGTTCTGACGTGGATGGACCAGTACGAGCTTCAGGTGCTCGCTGACATCGACATCGGCAACGGCTATAGGCGCCTGGAGGTCGATGGCCCGGCGGACGCCATCGATCAGCTATGCGTCGCCACTGATCTGGCGGATGTCGCCATCGCCATCACCGTCGTCGACGCGGACGAACGCCAGCGGCCTTTGGCGACCGTGCGCCACTAAACGGGGGCGACTCTTCGCTTCCGCGGAACGCTTTTGATCACATCTTGACCTCGCGGACGGAACAGCCGACGTGAGTTGGCAAGCGGTTGTATCAGCGGTCGACATGAGCGATTTGCCGACTGAGACCGATGTTCTGATTGTCGGAGCAGGGCCGGCAGGGCTCGCTCTCGCCGCCGAACTGAAACGCCTTCGGGTCAGTCCGCTGATCATCGATGAGCAAACCGCCATACCGAGCACGTCTCGCGCGGCGGTTGTACACGCCCGGACGCTCGAAGTGCTCGAGCCGCTTGGCGTGTCGTCGGAGCTGGTGGCGCAGGGCGTGAAGGTCCCGATGTTTCGCGTCCGCGACCGGGACCGGGTGCTGATCGCCGGTGACTTTGCCCAAATTCCGAGCGCCTACCGGTTCGCGCTGATGTGTCCGCAGGAGAAGACCGAGCACACGCTGCTGAACCGTCTCCAGCAGCTCGGCGGGCGGGTCGTCCGACCTTGCGAGTTCGTGGGTGTCGACGGCTCCGAAACGCACCTCCGAGCCGAGCTGCGGGCCGATGGTGCGTCGCGCATGATCACGGCGCGCTGGCTCGTCGGTTGCGACGGCATGCATAGCCGTGTGCGTGAGCAAGCCGGGATTGCCTTTGTCGGAGCGGCCTATGAGCAGTCCTTCGTGCTCGCCGATGTTCATATGGACTGGCCGTTGGGCCGGGAGGAAGTCAGCCTGTTTCTCTCCCCCGACGGGCTGGTGGTCGTTGCGCCATTGCCGGAGAGCCGCTTTCGCATCGTTGCCGCGATGGATGATGCGCCGGAGCAGCCATCGGCGGTCTTCATGCAGACGCTGCTGGACAAGCGGGGGCCGTTGTCGATACCGGGACGTATGCACGACGTTGTGTGGAGCTCGCGCTTCCGCATTCATCACCGGGTGGCCGAGCGTTCGCGCCAAGGACGGATTCTTCTCTGCGGTGACGCCGCGCACGTCCACAGCCCGGCCGGTGGCCAGGGCATGAACACCGGCATTCAGGATAGCGTGTCGCTTGCGTCCGTTCTGGCGGAGACGATCGGGGACGGGGATGAGGCGCGACTTGATTCTTGGGCAGCCAGGCGCCACCGACTGGCTTTGGATGTTGTTGCGCTCACTGACCGGCTGACCAGGATGGCCACGATCAAGTCGAGACCTTTTCAACGGCTGAGAAACACCGCAATCGCCCTTGCGGGTCGGGTGCCGCCGATACGTACGGCGTTGGCGCGAAGGCTGGCCGAGCTGGACGCACGCTGAGACAGCGACGTTCGGGGTACGGCCGGCAGAATTGCCCATGCCGCCGCGCGACCGCTTTCGTGCAATGCTTGATAGGGCAGCATGAAGTCCACGCTCTAACCGGGTGGCGGAGGGAGTAACAGGCGGGTTAGCCGCGCGTCGCCGGCGACGAGGCCGGCGCAACCGGCGAGTACCGGGCCGAACGGCACATCCGGGAACGCCGCGATGGCGCCTCGTTGCCGGAGCTGGCCGACGAAGCCAGGCGAGACGCTATGGGCGACCCATGCCGCGCCGAGGCCGGTTTGCCGGATCGGTTCGCCACCCGAGTCGACGATGGCCGACAGCGCCGCCGCGTCGGTGACGGCGGCCGAAAAAACGACGAGAACGGTGCCGATGGCGGCGTCGGGCAGGGTCAGCGCCCGCAACGCGATCACCATCACGGCGAGCCATAGCAGTATCGCTGCCAGCACGATGCCCAGAGCAAGCCGGTGCGGGCGCATGGCGCCGGGACGCATCGCCTCAGGCCGTAGCCCCGGCGAGCCGCGGCGCGGGCCGCTCGGCGATGGGCCAGTGAAGTGCCGCCGCGACCAGCCCGAGCGCCGCCGACAGCCACCAGATGGGATCGTAGCTTCCTGTCTGCTCGTAGATCAGGCCGCCCAGCCAGACGCCGAAAAAAGCCCCGACCTGATGCGATAGAAAGACCATGCCGAACAAGAGGCCGAGCGACCGGGGACCGAACATCACGGCGACGAGACCGGATGTGAGCGGCACGGTCGACAGCCACAGCAAACCCATCGCGACGGCGAACGACAGCACCACGACGGGCGTTTTCGGCAAAACGATGAACAGAGTGAAGGCGACCGCCCGCGCCAGATAAATCCCACTCAGCAAGGTGCGCTTTCGCCACCGAGCGCCGAGGACGCCGGCGGTGTACGAACCGATGACATTGAACAGGCCGATCAAGGCGATGGCCCAGCCGGCAAGCGCGGCGCCGGCGCCGAGATCGGTGAGGTACGGCGGCAGATGGGTGGTGATGAAGGCGACGTGGAATCCGCAGACGAAAAAGCCGATGAACAGGAGGACGTAGCTGCCGTGACCGAACGCGTACTGCACCTGGACGGCGACGGGTGGGAGGGGGGCACGGTTGGCCGCGGCGATGGCGTCGTCGCGCGGTTCGCCGGCGCCTGCCAGACCGGTGGCGAGGAGGGGAATGGCCATGACCGAAACCGCCAGCAGCACGAGCGCCGTCTGCCAGCCATACGCGGCGATGAATGCTTGGCCCATCGGCGCGAAGAGAAACTGGCCGAGGCTGCCGGTAGCGGTGGCAAGACCGAGCGACCAGGACCGGCGCTCCTCCGGCACCAGTCGCGCGAAGGCCGCGAACACCACCGCAAACGACGCACCGGCGAGCCCGATGCCGAGTAGAATGCCAGTGGAGGCATAGAGGGCGACGGGGGTCGATGCGACGGAAGTGAGCGCGGTGCCGGCGGCATAGGCGACGCCCCCTGCGGCGAGCGTGCGGGCGGCGCCGAAGCGATCGGCGAGCGCGCCGGCGAACGGTTGTCCCAGTCCCCAGACCAGGTTCTGCAGCGCGATGGCCAACGCGAAGACATCGCGGTTCCAGCCCTGCGCGGCGGAGAGCGGTTCGGTGAACAGCCCGAAACTGGAACGGACGCCAAAGCCGATGAGGGCAATGATGCAGCCGCAGGTGATGATGACGCCGGGCGTCCGCCAGGATTGCCGCATCATTTGCCCCATATTAAATTACGCCTAAGACGTAAGCCGAGACATAAGCACTGTTCGGCGGATGTCCACGAGCGTTGTCCGGTGCGTCGCCTTGATGACGACGGCGTTTAGAAAGCGCGAGGCGTGCGCAAAGGCTGTTGTGGACGGCGGTCCGTTCCGAGTTGATCGAGGTTCAGGTTGCTAGCGTCGGCGGCGCTGTGCAGCCAGCCGCGCGCCCGCTCTTCCAGAGCGGCGCCGCGGACAGCGTTGCCAAGCTTGTCGAGGGCTCTCATCTCGATCTGGCGCACCCGCTCGCGCGACACGCCATGCCGCTCGGCCAGGCGCTCCAGCGTGACCGGGTTTTCCGTCAGGCGCCGCTCGATCACGATGTCACGCTCGCGCTCGCTCAACAGTCCAAGCGCGTCGTTGAGCAGCGCGCTGTGGAAGGCGTGCTCCTCCCGATCGGCGATGAGCAATTCATGCGAGGTCCGGTCGTCGGCGATCCAGTCCTGCCACTCGCTCTCGCCGTCGTCGCGCATGGGCGCGTTCAACGAGCGGTCCGGCCCACCGAGACGACGGTTCATCATCACCACATCACTTTCCGCGACCTTGAGCCGCGTCGCAATTTCGCGCACATCGTCCGGTTGCAGGTCGCCTTCCCCCAGTGCGTCCAGTTCACCCTTGATCCGGCGCAGGTTGAAGAAGAGCTTCTTTTGCTGCGCGGTGGTTCCCAGCCGTACCAGCGACCATGAATGGAGGATGTATTCCTGAATTGCGGCCCTGATCCACCACATGGCGTAGGTGGCAAGCCGAAAGCCGCGCTCGGGGTCGAACCGCTCGACGGCCTGCAGCAGGCCGACATTGGCCTCGGAAACCATCTCCGCCAGCGGCAGGCCATAGCCGCGGTAGCCGAAGGCGATCTTGGCGGCGAGACGCAGATGGCTGCTGACCAGCCGATGCGCCGCGTCCAGATCGCCGTCGGTACGCCAGCGCCGGGCCAGCGCCTGTTCTTCGTCCGGCGACAGCAGCGGAAACGTTTTGATCTGGTCCAAATACAGCGATGTACCGCCTTCCGGGGAGAGCTTGAAAGCGACGGCGAGACCCGATGCGCTCATGATGACCTGCTCCTTACCGACCCTATTCGATCACGGCTTCTCTCAAGCTGCGGTTGCCGCGCCGTTATTGAGACTTACGCGCGGCCTACGCGTCCGGATTAGATGAGGCGTCGCCGGTGGGCACCGGCGCGACGCGGTCGAGAAAGCGGCCGGCTTCCGAGCGGATGCGCTCGAGCCGTTCGGGCGCCATGCGGTCAAGGGAGCGGTAAATCAGCGTCATGCGACGGTTGCCCGCGAGCCGCTTGCGATGGGCGTCGAGAAAGAACCAGTATAAGAGGTTGAACGGGCAGGCGTCGGGGCCTTCGGTCGCCTTGACGTCGTACCGGCAGTGGCGGCAGTAGTCGGACATTCGGTTGATGTATTTGCCGCTGGCGGCGTAGGGCTTCGAGGCGAGCACGCCGCCGTCGGCGAACAGCGCCATGCCGTGGGTGTTGGGAAGCTCGACCCATTCGTAGGCGTCGGCGTAGACCTCCAGATACCATTCGCAAACGTGGCTCGGCTCGATGCCGGCGAGCAGCGCGAAGTTGCCGGTGACCATCAAGCGCTGGATGTGATGGGCATAGGCGTTGTCGCGGGTCTGCGTAACGCAAGCGCGGACGCACGCCATGTCGGTGTCGGCGGTCCAGTAGAACTCCGGCAGGGGGCGGTGGGCCTCGAAGAAGTTCGTCTCCACATAGGCCGGCATCTTCAGCCAGTAGACGCCACGCACGTACTCCCGCCACCCCAGCAACTGGCGAATGAACCCCTCAGCGGCGTTCAGGGGCACGTCGCCGGAGCGATAGGCGGCCTCGACGCGCTGGCAGAGTACGAGCGGATCGAGAAGACCGGCGTTGAGGTAAAGACTGCATACGGAGTGATAGAGGGTCGCCTCGCCGGTGCGCATGGCGTCCTGGTAGTCGCCGAACAGCGGCAGCGCGCGCTCGACGAAAGCGTCGAACAGGCGCGCGGCATCCTCCGCCGTGACGGCGAAGCCGAACGGCTCAATGGCGCCAAAATGGCTGGCGAAACGGTCCCGGACGACCGCGATGACGGCTTGCGTTATCGTATCGGGCGCGATCGTTTCCGGAGCCGGCGGGCGGGCGCCGGCGGGCAGGGCCTTGCGATTGCTGGCGTCGAAGTTCCAGCGGTCGCCTTCCGGCTTGCCGTCGCGGTCGACGAGGATACCGGTGCGGCGGCGCATGTCGCGGTAGAAGTATTCCATGCGAAGCTGCTTGCGGCCGCCGGCCCAGCGCCGGAACATCTCATGGCCGCAGAGAAAACGATCGTCATCGCGAATGTCCACCGGCACAGCCGTTGCGTCGGCCCAGCCGCGCATGTCCTCAAGCACCCGCCATTCGCCCGGCTCGGTGACGACGATGCGCCGCGGGCGGTGGCGCCGGCACGCCGCCTTGAGAGCGCCGCGCAGGCTGTCTGCCGGCTCGTCGCCGTCCAGCGCCCGGTAGTCGACCGAGACGCCCGACGCGCGCAACTGTTCAGCGAAGTGGCGCATGGCGGACAGGATAAAGACGATTTTTTTCGGGTGATGGCGGACGTAGGTGCATTCGTCCATGACCTCGGCCATCAGCACGACGTCCGTGTCACGATCGATGTCGGCGAGGCTCGACAGCCCCTCGCTGAGCTGGTTGCCGAGAACGAAGCGCAGCGTGTTTACGGAAGCCGTGGTCACGATGCCGGGGCCTCGCCGGGTCGTTGGGCGGCGAATACGGCTTGACCGGCATGAACGATCCGTTGGCCGAAATTGCCATTGCGAACGACACGCATACGCGCCATTTAGCGGAGTCTTCTTATGTTTGCCGCGATCCAAACGTGGTGAACCAACATGCCGGTGGACCAGCGCCGAAGTTTTCCGTCGGATCTACTATTGAAATTCAGACGGATCCGCCGTTGAGTCACAGGTCGATACGCGGCGATCGCCGTTAAGGATGAAACCATGTTTGTTTTTGCCGCCGTTCAAGCCGAACGGGCATACCCGGGCTGGCTGACATCTGATCTGCGCGGCAATCATGCCGGCGAAGTGGCCGCCGTCGAACTGTGCCGTGGCGCCCTGGCGGCGACACGCTGCCCGGCCCTGCAAGCCCAAATCCACGACCATTTCCGAACCGAGCGCCGCCATGTGGCGCTGATCGAAGCCATTCTCGACCCGACGGCGCACAGCCGGCTGATGCCAGTGTGGCGTTTTCTGGGACGTGCGGTTGGTTTTTTGAGTTGCGCCATCAGTGCGCGGTTCTATCACCGCACCATGGAGGGGGTGGAATCCTTTGCCGACCGGCATTATGAAAAGCAGATACAGCGCCTGCACGCGCTCCGCGGCCATCGGGAATTGCGCCGCGTGCTGGAAGTCTGTCGTGGCGACGAGATCCGCCACCGCGCCGAAGCCGCCGACGGGGCCGGACGCCCGGCGGGATTGCCGGGCCAATTGTGGTGGCGCGTCGTCACGATCGGTTCGGCTGCGGCCATCGCCGTTGCCCGCCGGTTCTAAGCACACCACGTAAGTCCAGGATAAAGGTGGGGACCGTCGTGTCCCCCGGGACTGAGGTGCCTTTGATGATTCTGACCTATCTCGTTGCCGCGGGCGCGTTCGTTAAGGGGACGATGCTTGGCGCCGGCATCGCGATTGCCATGTCGAAACGGGGCATGCCGATGATCGGAGGGCGGAAGTGATCATTCGCCAAGGACTGAATTTCGCCGTGCATTTCACTGCCGGCATTGTGGTCGGCGTGCTTGCGGTGGTGGCGATGGCCGCTTGCCGGCAGCGAAATCGAGACGACTTTTGGGATGGCGGCGACGCCATACGTCCGGACGTCGAGCCGCAACTCGATCCGGAGCCGCCGCTGAGTGAGACGCACTAGCCGACGGCGAGGTTGTCTAGGCGCAGTCGCGGCGAGTATGTCCGTAACCGGTCCTTGAAGCCGTCAAAGCGGCGCCAGTTGCCGGTAATGTGGCAGGGCGGCCGTGCGTGGGCGTTGGTTGGCCTAGTCGACGATCCGCTCGGGGCCCGGCTTATGCGCCGGCAGATGCCGCCGCCGGCTCTTGACTTCGGCGGGCCCGCCCGCTAGACACACGCCTTCCCCGAAACGCCGAAACTCATCTCGGCCGTCGTCGTTTACATCACCTCTGGGTCCGCCGTCGATCATGCCGACAATCAACCAACTCATCCGCAAGCCGCGGAAGCCGCCGGTCAAGGCGAGAACGGGCAAGGCCCTCGAAGCCAACCCGCAAAAGCGAGGCGTCTGCACCCGCGTCTACACAACGACCCCGCGCAAGCCCAACTCGGCCCTGCGCAAAGTGGCGCGCGTCCGCCTGACGAACGCTAAGGAAGTGACCGCCTACATCCCCGGCGAAGGCCACAACCTCCAGGAACACTCGGTGGTGCTCATCCGCGGTGGCGGGCCGCGCGACCTGCCGGGCGTGCATTACAGCGTCATTCGCGGCACGCTCGACACCCAGCCGGTCAAGGACCGCAAGCAGAAGCGTTCGCTGTACGGCGCCAAGAAAGCGAAGTAGCGGCCGTAGGCGCCGTCCCGACCACCCGTCACCATCTAACCTCCGTTAACGCTCGATGCGGCTCGCCCAGACGTCATAGTCATCGGCGTGGTCGACGCGCACTCGGACGATGTCGCCGACGCTGACCTCAGTTGCGCCCTGTAGGAACGCGATGCCGTCAACCGACGGCGCGTCCCAGCGGGTGCGTCCGATGGCGCCCTCGTCGTCGACCTCGTCGATGATGCACTCGGTCTCGCGTCCGACGCGCCCGGCGAGGGCGTCGCGGCTGATCGCCTGCTGAGCCGTGAGCAGGGCATGGTAGCGCTCCTGCTTCACCGCCTCCGGAACCGCGTCATCCAACCCGTTCGCTTCGGCCCCGGTCACCGGCTCATAAGCGAAGCAGCCGACACGGTCGAGCCGCGCCTCGGCCAGCCAGTTTAGCAGGGCGTCGAAATCGGCGTCGGTCTCGCCAGGAAAGCCGACGATGAAGGTCGAACGGATGGCGATGTCGGGGCACACGTCCCGCCAGGCTCGCAACCGTTCGAGCACCTTTTCCTGGTTGGCCGGCCGCCGCATGGCCTTCAGCACCGACGGGCTGGCGTGCTGAAATGGCACGTCGAGATAGGGCAGGATGCGTCCCTCGGCCATCAGCGGCAACAGGTCGTCGACGTGGGGGTAGGGGTAGACGTAGTGCAGCCGCACCCAGACGCCGAGCTCGCTTAAGCCTTCGCACAGATTGCGAATGTCGCTGCGTCGGGTCCGCCCGCGCCACGGCCGCTCGGCGTAACGCAGGTCGACGCCGTACGCGCTCGTGTCCTGGGAGACGACGAGCAGCTCCCGAACCCCTGCGGCGACGAGTTGCTCGGCCTCGCGCAAAACATCGTCGATGGGCCGGCTCACCAGCCGTCCGCGCAGATGGGGAATGATGCAAAAGGTGCAGGTGTTGTTGCAGCCCTCGGAGATTTTCAGGTAGGCGTAATGGCGCGGCGTCAGCCGCACGCCGGCTTCCGGCACCAGGCTGGTGAACGGCTGCCAGGTGATCGGCGCCGCCTCGCGCACCGCCGTCACGACCGCCTCGTACTGGTGCGGCCCGGTAACGGCGAACACCTTTGGATGGGCACGGCGGATCACGTCAGGCTCGGCACCGAGGCAGCCCGTGACGATCACCCGGCCATTGTGCGCCATGGCCTCGCCGATCGTCTGCAGGGATTCCTCCCGGGTCGTCTCAAGAAAGCCGCACGTGTTGACAACGACCACGTCCGCCCCCGCGAAGGTGTCGCTGAAGGCATAGCCCTCGGCCGCCAGGCGGGTGAGGATGCGCTCGGAATCCACCAGCGCCTTGGCGCAGCCGAGGTTGACGAAGCCGACACGAGCGCTTTCGTGCGCCATTTTATTAATCCTCGTTGCGGGAACGCGACACAATGGCGCGGCCGGCGCTGCGAATCAACTCAGGTCATCGTTCACGCGCTTACCGCCGCGATGTAGGGCCGGCGCCGACCATGCTAGCCCTTGGTTCGGATACGGCTGCGGCCGCCATCCACCGCCAGCACCTGGCCCGTGACCCACGCGCTGTCCGGGCCGAGAAGATAGGCCGCGGCGGCGGCAATGTCCTCCGGCGCGCCCAGGCGGGGCAGCGGATGAAGCTGGGCGATTGCGTTTGCCATCGTGTCGTTGCGCGTAAGCGGCGCCGAGAGCGGGGTGCGAACAAGGCTGGGTGCCACACAGTTGACGCGGACGTCCGGGGCCAGGTCGGCGGCGAGGGCGCGCATCAACCCTTCGACCGCGCCCTTGGCAGTGGCGATGACGGTATGATTGGGAAACCCGTAATCGGCGGCGATGGTCGAAAACAGCACCACCGATCCTTTTCCGGCTTTCAACGCCCGCTCGGCCGCCTTGATTGCCAGCGCCGCGCCAAGCGTGTTCAGGCGAAACGCGTCCAGAAAATCGTCGGACTGAATGTGTCGCAGGGGTTTCACCACGATGGAGCCGACGCAATAGGCGACGCCGCCGAGTGTGCCATCCGTCGCCGCCGCGGCGACCGTGGCGTCGATGGCGGCCGGATCCGTTATGTTGCCGGCATGGTAGGGAGCGTCGCCGATGTCGGCCGACAGCGCCGCAAGCCGCGCCCTGTCCCGGCCGGCCAGGAACACCGGCGTTTTCGCCGCGTGGAGGCGCCGGACCAGCGCACTGCCGATGCCGCCGGTTGACCCGAAGACGAGGATAGGGGCTGTCATGGTCGTCACTTTCGCCGATTGTTGATGTGTGATGATGTGTCGTGCCTACGCGCGGCTTGCGCGCCTCGGATCAGTCGAGGTCGTGGCGGATTGGGCGCGAGCCGGCGGCGGCAGGTAAGCCGAAACAGCGCGATTTGCGTAATGCGGATGATTGGCGGTATGGAGTGGTGACGGGCGATGGTGTCCGGCACCCCGCCGCTGCCGGCGTCAAGCGCCGACGCGACGACGAGAAAGGATATTCATGGACCCGCAGACGATGCCGGCCGATTCAGCGGTGGTGCCGTCGACACTCGCACCACCAGCGCGGCCCGCGATGGCGCTGCGACGGGCCGGTTTCGCCGGACTGGTGTTCGTCACCGTGGCGATATTGACGGGCTGGTTTCTTATGCTGCTGGCGGGCGACGGCATCGGCGTCATCGACATGGCCATGGCGGGGCTGTTCGCGATCAGCGTCGGCTGGCTGGCGCACGGGTTCTGGAACACGGTGATCGGCGTTGTCCTGCTTCATGGAACGCGCGAGCGGCTCTCGGCGGTGTTTCCCCTCGCCGCGCGAACGTTGCCGGCAGGCCCGCTGCGCTCCACGACGGCCATCGTCATTCCCGTCCGAAACGAGGACCCGCAGCCGGTGTTCGCCCGGCTGTCGGCTATGCTGGCGAGCATCGATGCCACAGGCGAGGGGCGGCGGTTTCGGTTTCACGTCCTCAGCGATACGGACGACGCCACGGTCGCGGCAGCGGAGGAGCGACTGTTCCAGCAGACGAAAGAGCGGGACGGCGCGCCCGGCCGTCTGCACTACCGGCGCCGCCCGGACAATCGGGATTTCAAGGCCGGCAACATTCGTGAATTCGTCGAGAGCGACGGCCGGCGTTTCGACCTTATGATCGTTCTTGATGCCGACAGCCTGATGTCCGGCGATGCCATGGTCCGCCTGGTGCGGCTGATGGAGGCCGATCCGCGCCTCGGCATTGTGCAGTCGCTCATCGTCGGACTGCCGGCCGATCGGCCTTTCAGCCGCATTTTTCAGTTCGGCATGCGGCTCGGCATGCGGCCGCACACCGTCGGCGCGGCCTGGTGGCAGGGGGATTGCGGTCCCTATTGGGGCCACAACGCGATCATCCGCGTCGAGCCATTCCGCACCCACTGCCGGCTGCCCCGGCTTTCCGGAAAGGGACCGCTGGCCGGTACCATCCTCAGCCACGATCAGGTCGAGGCGGTGCTGATGCGCCGGGCTGGCTATCATGTGCGGGCTCTGCCGGTGGCGGACGGCAGCTATGAGGAAAACCCGCCGACGCTTCCCGATTTCATGAAACGCGACCTGCGCTGGTGCCACGGAAATATGCAGTACGTGGCCCTGATCGGCCGAGCGGGTCTGCACGCTATGGGCCGGATTCAGCTGCTGCTAGCGATTTTGATGTACGCCAGCGCGCCGGTGTGGCTGGCGTTGCTGGTGCTGGGGGTCGTGCCGTTGATGCTTGGTGACATGATGGCGCCCGTCGATGCGGCGGCCGCGAGCGTACCGGCGACGGTGCGGTTCGGTTCCGGTGCCGCGCTGTTCGCCACGGTGATCCTGATGAGCGTCGGACAACGGTGGCTGGGGGTCCTCGACGTAGCGCTTCGGCCGTCGGAGCGCCGGCAGTACGGCGGGCTCGGACGGTTGCTGGCGGGGGCGACGGTGGAGACGGCGTTCGGCATCCTGTTGGCGCCGGTGCTGGCGGTCGCGCACACGGTGTTCATCGGAGGCCTGCCGTTCGGCCGGACGCTGACCTGGTCGCCGCAGCGGCGTTCCGGACACGCGGTGGGTTTCGGCGAGGCGCTGTCGTTTCTGTGGCCGCAGACGGCGCTGGGCGGGGCGTTCCTGTTGTTGCTGGCGACGACGGCGCCGGGCGTTCTGCCGTGGGCGGCGCCGCTGCTGGCGGGGCTGCTGCTCTCGGTGCCGTTCGCGGTTCTCAGCGCCGATGCCGGGCTCGCCCGCCGGCTTCACGTCGGCGGCGTCTGCGCGATACCGGAGGAGACGGCGCCGCCCGACGTGGTGCGGAGGCTTGCGGACCAGGGGCTGGCCGTACCGGTGGTGGCGGTGTCGATGCCGGAGGCGGCGGTGCTGCCGGAGGATGCCAACGATGCGGCGGAAGCGGCGTGACCGCGCAGGACAAAGATGGGGACCGCGGACATGGCGTGGCGGCACTGGGACCGGCTGACCACCGCTGAGCTGCGGGCGCTCGATGTGGGACGGGCGATAGCGATCCTGCCGGTGGCGGCGACGGAGCAGCACGGGCCGCACCTGCCGCTCGCGACCGACGCGCTCATCGCCGACGCCATCGTCGACGCCGCCGGGACGCACCCGACCGAAGCGTGCGTGCTTCGGCTGCCGACCGAGCGCATCGGCGTCAGCGTCGAGCACATAAGCTTTCCCGGCACGCTGGCGCTGGAACCGGAAATGGCGATCGACGTGTGGACGGCCATCGGGATGTCGGTGCACCGAGCCGGCGTCCGGAAGCTCATTCTGTTCAACACCCACGGTGGACAGCAGGCGATCGTCGACATCGTCGCCCAGAGGCTGCGCCGTGCCGCCGGCATGCTGGTCGTCCGGGCCAGCTCGTTCGGTCTCGGGCTTCCCGGCGGCGCCGCTGATGCCGGCGAGGAGCGTTACGGTCTGCATGGCGGGCGGATCGAAACGTCTATGATGCTGCACATCGCCCCCGACGTGGTCCGACGCGACAAGGTGGCAGACTTCGCTTCCAACGCGGCCGGGTGGGAAGCCGGCTTCTCAGTGCTGGAGGTGGAAGGGGCGACGGGCATCGGCTGGCTGGCCGAGGATCTCAACGCCCTAGGGGTTACCGGTGACGCGGCCGGAGCCAGCGATGCGCTCGGCGCCCGGCTGGTCGACCACTTCGGCCGGCGCCTGGCGGCGCTCATCGCCGACGTGGATAAATTGCAACCGCCCAGAGCAACGAGCAACGGCCGCACGCAAGGCTGATCTCCGGTTAGGAGGGTGTACGGAGCCTCGTTCCGGCGGTGGTCACGGCCAGCAGGCGAAGACGTCGACATGTCCGACGGCGATGCGGGTATCGGCATCAGGGATCTGGGCGCATCGGCGCATCCGCCATGCCTCGACGCGCGATCGGGCGGCGGGTTCGACGGCGATGGCGGCTTCGGCCCAGCCAGCCAGCAACTCGGCTGAGAGTGCCTGATCGTCCGGACTTAAGTGCCATGTGCTGTCGGCGACGTGAACCGTGGCGCCGGCATCGGCCAGGTGGCTGGGAAGGGCGGCGGCTGCCGCCGGGCCGAGCGCAGTTCCAAACCCCTTGTCGGATTGCTGGTGGCGGTTGACCAGGACGCGTATGTCTTCGTCGTCGGCGTCCGGCGGTGACCAGCCGATGCGTCCGTCGTAGGTTAACTGGGCGAGCAGCGCCCGGCCGGGCCTCGCGACTGCCTGCGCAAAGTCGGCGCACCATCGATCGGAAACGAGGTCGAACAGCGCCGACGCGGTGACAAGGTCGGCGTTGTTGAGGAGGGCGTCGAGGGGGATCGCGGCAAGGTCGGCCGAGCGCGTGTCGACGCTGAGCGAGTGATTGCCGAGGCCAGGCCGTTCCGCGACGGTTCGCGCCGTCGCCTCCCCCAGCAGGCTCAAGTCGTGATCGACCAGGAGCCAGCGCTGGTCGACGGGCAAGACTGGAGCGAGACGGCGCACCGTGCTGCCGGTTCCCGATCCCAGATCGACAACGTGCAGCGCCCGCCTCGTTCTGACCACGTGTTCTGATGCCCAGGCGCGGCCGCAATCCGTCAGCCAAGGTGAGCAGGCGCGGTGGTCGGCGGCAGCCCGCAGGGCGAGCCACTGAGCGGAAAAGACGCTCACGGCCGGCACGCTCCATCGATGGCGACGATGAAGTCGTCACACGCGGCATCCCAGGTGCGACCGGACGACCGGGCGGCGTGAGCGCGCATCGATAGACGGTTGCGGGCGTTCTTGTCGGTGACGAGCCGCTGCAGGGCATCGGTGAACGCGCGGCGGTCGTTGGCGGGGACGAGGAACGTGCCGCCATGGGCGGCCGCCTCCGCCACCGCGCCGGCGCGGCCGGCCAGCGACGGCAGCCCGTACGCGGCAGCTTCGACGAGCACGATGCCGAAACCTTCATGCCGCGACGCGAGCACGAACAGATCGGCGCCGCGGTAGAGACGGTCGAGTGCCAACGCATCGACGGCACCGTGCCACGTTACCCGTCGCGCCAGGCCGAGGCCCTGCGTCAGGGCGCGCAGCCGGGTGGCATGGCGGCGGTCACGGTGCTGGCCGGCGACGTCGAGCCGCCAGGGACGGTCGCGGATGCGGGCAAGGGCCGCCAGCAGACGGTCATAGCCCTTGCGCGGCACCAGGCTGCCGACGGCGAGTAGTCGGAGCGCGCGGTCGGCCTGGCTATTCCGCCGGCCAATCGACCGACCGGTGCCGGGCGTTCCATCGACGCCGGGCGTGACGACGCTCAGCCGATCCGGCGCGACGCCGAAGTCCTGGAGCCGCGCCGCCGTCGTCCGGCTGGGCACGATGACGTGGCGGACGTGGGCGAGCGCGGCGGCCTCGTCACGAAAAAAGTGGCGGCGACGCTCGGCGCCAATCCCGGTCTCGTCGCCGAGCGGATGGTGGACAAGGGCGACGATGGCCAGCCGGCGGCGCTCGCGCGCGACGAGGGGGCCGAGCGGCGAGAGCGCCAGGCCGTCCACGACCACGAGCGCGCCGTCGGGTAGGGTAGCGAACGCCCGGCGGGCGAGATCGATGGTGGCTGCATCGGGATTCGGGAAGCGGTCCGGCAACTCGACAACGGAGCCTAGACGGCCGCGGGCGGCGAGGCCGTCGATCACGCGGGAATCGTAGACGAAGCCGCCCGTCGGCGTCGCGCGTGGACCGGGGAGAATAACGTGAATCAGCGATGTGCCGGCCGGCGGTGCGGTGGAACCGGTCACACGTCGCTCTCGTACGATGCCCAGGCGACGTGCGATTCGCTTAAACGGACCTTGATGGACGTGATGCCATTGGCGTTGGCGCCCAGCCGGCCGCCAGCCAGCGCCTCGCGCATGCGGTCGAACACCACCTTGGCGAGCACTTCGGTGGTGGTGTTGATGCCGATGAAGTCCGGCTCTTCGTCGAGATTGCGATAATTGAGGGCATCGAGCGTGTGCTTCAGTTCGGTTCCGGCGGCGCCGATGTCGACGACGACGCCGTCGGGGTCAAGCATTGGGCGGCGAAATTCGACATCGACGACGTACGTCGCGCCGTGCAGGCGCTGCGCCGGGCCGAACGTCTCGCCGCGGAAGCTGTGGGCTATCATGAAGTGATCGCGGACCGAGAGCGTAAACATTGCCGGTGTTTCCTTTAATCGCGCGTGTAGCGAATACGGTGGCACAACGCCGTCATCGATCCGTCGGCCAGCGCCGCCATGACTTGGGGCAGTTCATCAAAGCCGCTTTCGCCTGAGATGAGCGCATCGAGCAGGGGATCGTTGAGCAGGTCCATCGCCGTTTCCAGACGGCGGCGGTGGGGCCAGCGCGCCCGCCGGGCGGCTGGGATGCCGCCTACCTGTGAGGACCGGATGGTCAACCGCCGCGAATGGAAATCCTCCCCCAGCGGCAGGACGGCCGAACGGTCGCCGTACCAGCTCATCTCGACGATCGTTGCCTCGAAGCCGGCCAGCGCCAGCGCGTACGCAAGCCCGGCCGGGTTGCCGCTGGCGTGAATGACGACGTCGTAGTCGCCACGTTCCGGCGGGTCGGCCTGAAACGGGATGGCGAGCCGGCGGGCGTAGATTTCCTTCAGCGGATCGATGTCATAGAGCGTGATGTTGACGGCGGGTATGCGGCTCGCTAGCCAAGCGACGAGAAGGCCGACGACGCCAGCGCCGATGACACAGACGCGGTCGCCGGCGGCGATGCCCGAGTCCCAAAGACCGTTGAGCGCCGTTTCCACATTGGCGGCGAGAACGGCGCGCGCTGGAGGGACGGTTTCGGGAATCGGCATCGCCGCCGCGGCGGGAACGACGAAGCGGTCCTGGTGCGGATGCAGGACAAAGACGTGACGGTCCCGATCCTCCGCCGCGCCGTCGACGATGCGGCCGACGGCGGCATAGCCGTACTTGACCGGCGCGGGGAACGCCCCCTCCTGAAACGGACATCGCATAACCTGAATCTGGCTGGCCGGTACGCGGTTGAGAAACACCAGCGTTTCGGTGCCGCGGCTGATCCCCGAATACAGAGTCTCGACCAGGACAGTGCCCGGCACCAGCGGCGCCAGCTCGGTTGTCCGGATGGCGCCCCGGCCTGGCCCGGTGGTCCAGAAGGCGCGCGCCTCAGCGACCATGCGTCGTTTTCCTCGTTTACGACGGAGCGCGCGGCGCTAGCCGTCGCGGCCGGGAGTGACCAGATCACAAACGACCGGGCGCCGTAACTGAACAGCCGCCAAGTGACCAGTGATGTATGGTGCGCGCGCCGGCACGCAACAGTCATGAGGGTTCAGATGATACCTAAGAGTTGGTCCGTTGTTTCCAGGTTTGCAGGGGTCGCCTTCGCGACGCTGCTCATCGCCGTCGTCTTCGGTCCGGTTCGCCCGGCGGCGGCCGCGCCCGAGATCTACCGTATAGACCAGAGCCATATGAGCATGGCGTTCCTGGTCACGCATGTCGGGTTCGCCAAGACGCTCGGGCTGTTTCGGAAGGCGGAGGGGAGTTTCGTCTTCGATCCCGAGGTTCCTCAAGTCGCGGACATCCAGGTCACCATCGACGCCGAGAGTGTTTTCACCAATCACGAAAAGCGCGACGAGCACCTGCGCGGCGTGGATTTCCTCGATGTCGCCAACCATCCGGAGATCACTTTCGTAGGTACGGAGGCCACTCAGACAGGACCGCGCGCCGGAACCGTTACCGGCGACTTGACCATCCGCGGCGTCACGCGGCCGGTGATCCTCGAGGTCGTCTGGAACAAGAGCGGCGCCTATCCGTTCGGCGACGGTCACTACGCCATGGGGCTGTCGGCGCGGACTAAGATCAAGCGAAGCGACTTTGGGATGACGTACGCCGTTGCCGGCGGTCTCGTCGGTGACGAGGTAGAAATCATTCTCGAGTTCGAGGCCATTCGACAGGACGGCTAAAGATCATCGGTGCCGGCCCTTGCAATCGAAGGTCCTGCCACGGCTGACCTGAGAATGCGTGCGATGGCGGAAGAACGCGTTGCTGTGGTTTCCTGGCGCGCCGCTCGCGTTTTGCGAGAAAATGTAGTTATTAATAAACGCAGTCTTGCAGACGGCGCGCGACCTGTCGACAATGCCAATTCACCCAAACGGGTAGCCTTGGTGGCGGCCTGAACACTCCCTGTTTGGAGACGTCCCGGATGACGGCTGACCTGACCGGAGCAGAGAGGGTTTTCTGGCGCATCACCGGTTGGCCAAGGACGATTCTCTGCGCTGGTCTTCTGGTAATTGTCGGGCTTGGTCTTTTCGTGCCGTCGCTGACCACCGACACCACACCGGACGCGTTTATCGCCGACGACAATCCGGCGATCGTTTACCGGGACAGGGTCCGCCAGATGTTCGGCCTCGAAGACCCCTACATCATCGCCGTCGTCGATGAGGGTCCGGACGGCGTGTTCAACCGCGATACGCTGGCGCTCGTCGCCACGTTGACGCGCGCCATCCAGCGGTTGCCGATGATCGATCCCGACCGCGTCACCAGCCTCGCCACCGAGCGGGACATTGTTGGCACGGAAGCCGGGATGATGGTCGAGCCGTTCCTGCCTAATGAGGAGGGCGGGACCCTCGATCCGGCCCGGGTTCGCGCCGCGGTCGCGGACTTTCCTCTGTACCAAGGCACGCTGGTGGCGCGCGACGGCAGTGCGACGCTGATCATCGCCGAAACCGTGGCGATGGCGGCTGACGAGCCGGCCTACCGGGCGATCAAGGGGGTGGTCGACGGGATGGCGCAGCCCGAGGGAGTGAGCCTCCACATCGCCGGCGAGGGGGCGATTTCGGGCTATCTCGGCGCCTACATCGATGCCGACGCAAAGCGCCTCAACCCGCTGGCCGCCGTCGTCATCACGCTGGTTCTGGTGATGGCGTTCCGGAGCGTTGCCGGTGCCGTCCTGCCCAACATCATCGTCATGGCGACGCTGGCCGTCGCGTTCGGGCTGATGGCCATCACGCACGTGCCCTTTTATGTGATCACGAACAGTCTCACCGCCATTCTGATCGGCATTGCCGTCGCCGATTCGATCCATATCCTGAGCGAGTATCAAGACAGGACGGTGCGGCATCCAGACCAGCAGCAGCGGCTGACGATCGTCCGCACCATGGCGGCGATGTGGTGGCCGGTCACGATCACCACGGTGACGACCATCGCCGGGTTCGCCGGTATTTGGCTTGGCGCCGACATGCCGCCGATGGAGGCGTTCGGCATTTTCGCCGCCATCGGCGTCGGCGTCGCCTGGATCTACACCATGACCGTGCTGCCGGCGGCGCTGGTACTTTTCGGCGCGCCGAAGGGCGGCAGGCGCGCTGCCGATCTATTCGGGCCGGCGATGGAGGCGTTCGGGCGCTTCGTTCTCGCCCATCCGCGCGCCGTGGTCACCCTGTCGGTGCTGGTCGCGGTGGTCGGCGTCATCGGCGCAACGCGGGTCATCATCGAGGAATCGGCGATCGGCAATTTTCAGCAGGGCGAGCCCATCGTCATCGCCGACGAGGAGATCAACGGACGGTTCGACGGTACCAACTATCTCGATATCGTCGTCGAGACGGATCGTGCGGAAGGCCTGTTCGATCCGGAACGGCTACGGCGAATCGCGGCGTTGCAGGCCTTCGCCGCAACGTTGCCGGGCGTCCAGGGGTCAACCTCCATCGTCGATTACGTCAAGCAGATGCATCGGGCGGTCAACGGGCACGATCGGAAGTTTGCCATCGTTCCAGATGATCCGGACATGATCGCGCAGCTTTTTCTCCTTTATTCCACGACCGGCGAACCGACCGATTTTCAGGAGGAGGTGGACTACGCGTACCAGCGGGCGCACGTGCGGCTGCATCTGAACACCAACCGCTACCGCGCCAACCGGGCGATCATCGAGGCACTTAATCGCTACCTCGCGGACACCTTCGCCGGCAGCGGGATGACCGGCGCGTTGAGCGGGCGTGTCTACGTCAATCACCACTGGCTCGATACGATCGCCGGCAACCATGTGCGCAGCGTCGTTATCTCCCTGGTGCTGGTGTGGCTCACCGCCGCGGCAGTCTTCCGATCGGCGGTCGGCGGCACGCTGGCGATGGTGCCGGTGGTGTTCTCGGTTCTGCTGATCTACGGCGTGATGGGGTTCGGCGGGATCTGGCTCGGCGTCGGAACGTCGATGTTCGCCGCCATCGCGATTGGGCTTGGAGTGGATTTCGCCGTTCATGCGCTGCACCGCATGCAAACACCCACGGGCGAGACCGACGACGGCACCGAGGGGCGCATCCTCGCCATGTACCGCGGCACCGGCCGGGCGCTGTTCTTCAATTGCGCCGCCGTAGCGCTCGGCTTTCTCGTGCTGGCGTCGAGCAGCGTGCCACCGTTGGCCCGCTTCGGCGCCCTGGTGGCGCTCGCCGTGACGGTAAGTTTTGTTGCGGCCCTGGTGACGTTGCCGGCGCTGGTCGCGCTGTGCCGGCCGGCATTTCTCGACCGGCGGGTGACGCCCTTGAGCGGGTGTGGCCAAGCCCCGGTCGTCCGCTCCGGCGGCGGCCTCTCGGGAGTCGCGGTGCTTGCCGCCGCCCTGACGGCAGGCGCCGCGAGCGCTGGCGCCCAGGACCCGATGAGTGCCGACGCGATCATGGCCCGTGTCGTGGCGCGCGACGACGGCCGGCAAATGACGCGGACATTGCACATGGCGATGACCGACCGGCAGGGGACGACGCGTGAACGCGAAACCGTTAGTTATGTCGTTCAGGAAGACAATGAAAAGAAAACCGTGATTTTTTACACCGAGCCGAGGAACGTTAAGGGGACAGCCTTTCTGACCTATGACTACTCCGGCGCCGGTACGGAAGATGACCAGTGGCTGTATCTTCCCGCCCTGCGCAAGGTGCGCCGGATTTCCGCTTCCGATCGGGGCGACTATTTCCTGGGTACGGATTTTACCTATGAGGATATCAAGAAGGAAAACAAGGTCGCGCTGGAGGATTACCGATTCCGCCGCTTCGACGACGGCAATGCGGAGGTCGACGGCCACGCGACCATCGCCATCGAGGGTGTGCCGGCCGACAACGCGACGGCGCGCGAACTCGGCTACGGCCGCGCCGTCTGGCACATCGATCCGGCGATCTGGATCGCGCGGCGGACCGAGATGTGGGACATCAACGGCAATCCCCTGAAGACCATCAACAACGACGACATTCGCAAGGTCGACGGCATCTGGACCGTGCATCGCATCGAGGCGGAGAACCATAAAACCGGCCATCGCACGGTGTTCGAGTTCAGTGACGTCGATTACGCGACGCCGGTCGATCCGAAGATGTTCGAGACGCGGAGACTGGAGCGCGGGCCGTGACTTCGGCCAAGGCGCGGGCGCCGGTCGGCATTGCCCGCGTCCGTGACGGCGCTGTCGCTTTGACGCTTTCCCTGATCGCTTTCGGCGCGGGTTGGACATCGCTGCGTGCCGATGACGATCCGTGGAGCGACCGCATCGATGTCGGCGCCATTGTCGAGAGCCGCTATGCGGTCGAGACCGACGACGGCTCGACGCAGGTTCTGGAGGGCGTGCTGACGCCCGACGTCCGGATCGATTTTCCGGAAGGCTTTCAGCTGACGGCAATCGCACGGCTGCGTGGCGACGCCGCCGACAAGCTGGAGCCGGGGCACCCGTCGCAGGACACCCGCAGTTCGCTGTCGCGACGGTGGTTCATCGGCGACGATGTGGATGCCGAGCTGCGTGAGCTGTTCGTCGACGCCGATCTGGGGCCGGTGGCGCTGCGCCTCGGCAAGCAGCAGATCGTCTGGGGGAAAGCCGACGGCCTCAAGGTGCTCGACCGGGTCGATCCGCAGTCGTTCCGGGAATTCATCCTACCGCCGATGGAGGACTCGCGCATTCCGCTGTGGTCGGTCAACGCCGAAGTGCCAGTGGGCGACGCCTATCTGCAGCTGATCTGGGTGCCGGACCGGACGTACGACGACATACCGGAGCGCGATGCGGCGTTTGCGTTTACCTCGCCGCTGCTGGTGCCGAAGCCGCCCGCCGGCGTGCCGGTCACCGTCGAGGATGCCGAGCGCCCGGACCGGCCAATCGCCGATACGGATGCCGGCGCCCGGCTCTCGGGCTTCTTCGGCGGCTGGGAATGGAGCGTGAATTACCTTTACCACTACGCCGACCTGCCCGTTTTCTATCAGGAACGGACTGCCGACGGCATCCGGGTGCGCCCGAAATACCGCAGGACCCATCTGGCCGGCGGCTCGGCCAGCACCGCCGTCGGCGACATGGTCATCCGCAGCGAGGTGGCGTACCAGACCGACCGCTACCTGACCGTGGACGAAACCGATCCCGACGGCGTCGCCCGCTCCGGCGAGGCGAACTGGGTGCTCGGCCTCGACTGGAGCGGTCTCACCGACACGTTCGTCAGCGGCCAGGTGTTTCAGACCGTGTTGACCGACCACGATCGCGCCATGGTCCAGGACGAGGTGGAAACGATCCTGACCTTCCTGGTGCAGCGGACGTTCCTCAACGAGACGCTGACCGCGCGCCTGTTCCACTTCCAGGGCGTGAACGAGGGCGACGGCCTCGTCCGCGCCAGCGTCGACTATGCGCTGCGCAGCAACGTCGACCTCAGCCTCGGCTGGGATTACTTCTTCGGCGACAACGACGGCCTGTTCGGCCAGTACGACAACCGCGACCGGGTGGTGTTGGGCGTGCGGGTGGGGCTGTGAGGCGTGCGTCAGTGTCGACCCGTGGAGCACACGGTTCTAAGCGGGTGTGTTATGCCGCCTTGCGGCGCTTTTTCGGCCAGACAGGGTCGATGACGCCGGTGGGGCGGATGAGGCCGCGGGCACCGGTGAGCGCGTTGGGCGCCAACTCCAGACCGAGCAGCCGGTGGCGCTCGAACGGCCCGGGCAGCGTCAGGGAGCGGGTCCGGTGCGGCGCGAAGCCGAAGCGGCCGTAGTAGCCGGGATCGCCGACCAGGAGGACGGCGGGGTAATTTTGCCGCGCCGCCTCGGCGAGGCCGATGCGGATCAGCTCGCGGCCGATGCCCTGGCCCACCAGCGCCGGCTCGACGGCGACGGGGCCGAGCAGCAGGGCGTCGGTGCCGTCGCCGGCGCTCAAGTGCCAGAAGCGCAACGTGCCCAGGATCGCGTCGCCTTCCGAGGCGACGAAGCTCAGGCCCTCGGCCGGCAGCCGGCCGTCACGCAGACGCTGCGCCGTCTTCAAGTGCCGGGCCGGCCCGAAGGACCGGTCGAGCAGGGCCTCGATGGCGGGATCGCTCTCTGGCGGCTCGATGGAATAGCGGATCATAATCACACACAATAACAGCGAAGCGGCTCGAAGCCGTTAAAGGCGACGGACGCGTAGGTGGACGTATACGCGCCGGCGGCGCGAATTTCCAGCTTGTCGCCGATGCAGAGGTCGAGCGGCAGCTGGTAGTCGGCTCTCTCATAGAGGATATCGGCGGAATCGCACGTCGGTCCGGCGAGGACGACGGCCTCGCCCGGTCCCTGGCGATGGCTGACGATTGGGTACTGGATCGCCTCGTCCTCGGTTTCGGCGAGCCCGCCGAAGCGTCCGATGTCCAGATAGACCCAGCGGCGCGGATCTTCCGTCGAACGGCGGGAAATCAGCACCACCTCGGTGTGGATGACGCCGGCGTCGCCGACGAGCTGGCGGCCCGGCTCGACGATGAGGCGGGGCAGGCGGTTGCCGAAGAACGTGAGGAGCGCGGCGCGGATGGCGCGCCCATAGGCGATGATCGGCGGCGTGCGGCGCCGGTAACGGGCCGGGAAGCCGCCGCCGAGGTTGAGCATGGCCAACTCGATGCCGTCGTCCTCGAGGCCGCGGAAAAGCTCGGACGCCTGGCGGATGGCGTCTTCCCACTGCCGCGGGTTGCGCTGCTGGGAGCCGACGTGAAACGACACGCCATAGGGCACGAGCCCGAGATCGCGGGCTAGCCGCAGCAGGTCCGCGGCCAGCGCCGGCTCACAGCCGAACTTGCGTGACAGCGGCCAGTCGGCGCCGCCGCCGGTGGTGAAGATGCGGCAGAACACCCGCGAGCCGGGGGCGGCGCGGGCGATTTTTCGCAGCTCGGCGTCGCTGTCGATGGCATAGAGGTCGACGCCGAGAGCGGCGGCGGCCGCGATGTCGACCTCTTTTTTTATCGTGTTTCCAAACGAGATCCGGTCAGCGGTGGCGCCAGCGGCCAGCACCATGCGCACCTCGGCCAGGCTGGCGGCATCGAATGAGGAGCCCAACTCGACCAGCATCTCCAGGATGTCCGGAGCGGGGTTGGCCTTGATGGCGTAGAAGATGTCCGCGTCGGGCATGGCCGTCCGCAGCCGGTTGAAGCTGCGCGCGACGATGGCGGTGTCGACGACAAGGCACGGCGTGGTTGGCTGCCGCTCGCTCAGGAAGCGGGAAATTCTGGGCGTCATCGTTTGAGTGCCTCCCTGGCTTATGGTGCTTATGCGACGCGGAAATTCACGAACTGCCAGGGGCAGGTCGCATCGATGGTTTCCGGAAACAGCCGTTCGCGGGATTCGAGCGGATTCCAGCCGCTGTAAACCCCGACGACCTCGCCCAGATACGGGCCGGCGATATCGAGAATGCGGCGGAAATCGATGTCGTCGGCTTCGACGATGCCGGCGCGGGGATTCTCGATGCACCACACCATGCCGGCGAGGACGGCCGCCGTGACTTGCAGGCTGGTGGCGTTGTTGTAGGGGACGATGCGCCGCGTTTCCTCGATGGAAAGCCGCGAGCCGAACCAGTAGGCGCCCTTCGCGTGGCCCATCAGTAGGACGCCGAGCTCGTCGATGCCGCCGACGATTTCGTTCATCATCAGACGCTGGCGCGATTGTTGGGTCCAGTTCTTGCCGGCCAGCTCGTGCAGGGACAGAACCGCGTCGTCGCAGGGATGGTACGCGTAATGGACGGTCGGCCGATACTCGACGCCGCTGCCGTTTGAGAGCGTGAAGTAGTCGGCGATGGAGATCGATTCGTTGTGGGTGACCAGAAAACCGTGAAACGGCCCTTCCAGTGGCGTCCAGGTGCGCACCCGGGTGTTGGCGCCCGGCCGGGTGAGATAGATGGCGGCGCCGCAGCCCTTGGCGTGGCGCGCTCCATCGGCCGGGAAGTGGCGCTCATGGCTTCCCCAGCCGAGCTCGGCCGGCTGACAGCCCTCGCTGACAAAGCCGTCAATGGACCAGGTGTTGACGAACTCACCCGGCTGCTTGGCGACTTCCGCCACCTGCGTGTCGCGCTCGGCGATGTGAATGACCTTGATATCCAGATCGCGCGCCAGCCGCGCCCAGCCCCGCCGGTCGGTCGGAACGCCGGTGGTGTGGCCGGTGTCGTGCGCGATGTTCAGCAGCGCCTGCTTGACGAAATGGGACACCAGCCCGGGATTGGCACCGTGGGAAATCAGCGCCGTCGGCGCGTCGGAGCTTCCGTTGCGGAGCGACAGCGCGCGTTCGCGGAGCGCGTAGTTGGAGCGCTCGGACGGCGTCAGGCTGGGATCGTCATAGCCGCCCGGCCACGGCTCGATGCAGGTATCCAGGTAAAGCGCACCCTTTTCGCGGGCGAGGCGGATCAATTCGACCGAGGCGACTTCCACCGACAGATTGACGAGAAAGTCACCGGCGCTCAGCAGCGGGCCGAGCACGTGGCAGACGTTCTCCCGGTCGAGCGGCTCGATCCGGAACGGTACGCCGTGATTCGCGGCAATCTCGCGGCCCGCGTCCTCGGCGGTGACGATGATCATCCGTTCCGGCGCAACATCGATGTGGCGAAGAATCAGTGGCAGAACGCCCTGGCCGATGCTGCCGAAACCGACAATGACAATTCGGCCGGAAAAGTATGCATGCTTCATGGACGCTTAGTCTCCTGATCGATCTGGGAGCAATAGGAAGGACGGCAGACGGCCGGACAGAAGTCTGCTGGCCGGAACAGCGCTGGTGCCGGCAAAACGTCGAGGGGACGGCCGGAAGGCCGATCGAAAATGTCGGAATGTCACGGAAGCCCCATGAATCTGCCGCCGCTTATGCGGAGCGGCATTCGTCGGGATGGGCGCTTAAGGAAGAAACGCCCACGTGGGCGCCACGCTTAACGCGCGACGCACCTCACCGTTTCGCATTCATGAACGCAAACGCGGTAACGGCGATCCCGTCGGTCTAGGGCAATCGAATTGGGGCTGGCGAAACGCCGTGCACACTTTCAACCATATCCACTTCCCTTATGGACGCCGGCCCACGGATGACCGACTCGACCAAAAAGGACGCGTTACGTCGTCGCGTAACCCATAAACATCAGGGTCATTGGCACGTGCGATTGCGTCTGCTGCAAAAGATAGCAACACATGCCCGGCGCGCAAGCGCTTTTTGTCAAAATACATCGCCAGGGCGGTGCGCCGCGGCGAGAAGCGACAAGTATTCCCAAACGATGGTGGCGGCGGCGAGCGCCGTGATCTCGGCCAGATCGTAAGGGGGCGAGACCTCGACAACGTCCATGCCCACCCAGGAGAGACCGACGAGTCGGCGCAGGATCGCCTGCACCTGCCACGTGCAGAGGCCGCCCGCCTCCGGCGTGCCGGTACCGGGCGCGAACGCCGGGTCAAGGGCATCGATGTCGACGCTGAGATAGACCGGGGCCTCGCCGACGACGCGGCGGACGGTCGCCGCGCAGGCCTCTGGACCGTGTTCGTGGACCTGCATCGCCGGCACGATGGTGACGCCACGACCGCGTGTCCAGTCGAAGACGGAGCGTTGCATGGGCGAGCGGATGCCGATCTGCACCATGCGCTCCGGGTCGACCAGCCCTTCCTCAATGGCGTGTCGGAAGGGCGATCCGTGTCCGAACGGCTGTCCGAAGCTTGTCGGCCAGGTATCGATGTGCGCATCGACGTGGATCAGGGCGACCGGGCCCAGTCGCGACGCCAGCGCGCGAAGCAGCGCCAGCGAGATGGAATGATCACCGCCGAGCGCCACGATGTGGGGGATGTCCCGAACTTGGCGCTCAATGAGCTCAAGGCTGGACGGAATGTCGCCCAGCGCGATCCGGCAGTCGCCTGCGTCGGTCAGGGGCAGCGACGCCGGATCGACCCACAGCTCGGGATGGATGCCGTCGATCAACATTCGGCTGGCGCTTCGAATTGCCGACGGTCCGAAGCGGGCGCCGGCGCGGTTGCTGGTGCCCAGATCGAGCGGCACGCCGACGATGCGGATGGGAGAATCGGGCGGACGATCGGTCAAGCCGAGAAACGCCGACGGGGCGGCAAAGGTTGGCGTCGAGCGGTGGTCGTCGCCGTCCGGCGACACCGGTCCCGTGCGATGGTTTGACGATGGCATGGAACCCGAATCCTTTAGCGAAGTGGCGAGGCGAGCACACTCTCCGCTTCAGGTATCAACGCCGTCCGGCCGTCGCCATAATTTTTAAGGCTGAACATCAGCGGTTTGCGGTCGATGGCCAGCGGCCGGCCGCGCGCGGCGGCTTCCGTCGGCGGCAGGATCTCGCTAGAGGGCCAGCGGCCGGTGGTCAGCGCGTCGGCATAAGCCTCGGGGAGGCCGCGGGCTCGCATAGCGGCGGCGGCGCCGCGATGGTCGTAGGGTAGCCGACAGAAACGGACGTGCAGCCGCTCGTCGGCAACGTCGATGAGGCAGTACCAGCCGTCGGGCGTGCCGTCGTTGGCCGGCTGGCCGATGACGCCGGCGTTGAGCCAAAGCCGTCCGTCGATGGCCTCAGCGAAGGGAAGGCCGGAATGGCCGGCGATCACCATTTCAGAATCCAGGCGGGCGAGGTCGGCGCGCTTCGGCTCGACGGGGCTCGAGGCGAAGTAGAAGCGGCTGGGATTGTCGACGCTGGCGTGAATGGCGGCCACTCGGACGCTGCCAAGCGCGAACCGGATGCGCCCAGGCAGAGAGCCCATCCACGCCCGCGACGAGGGCGATAGGGCATCGAGGGCGATGCCGAACCACACGCGCGACAACCGGTCGCAGGCGCTGTCTTCCGGAAAGCCGCAGCCACAGGTCTCGGCGGCAGCGGCAAGCGAGTCCTCGCAGTTGCCGCGGACGACGTGCACGCCCCAGTCGCGGATCATTGCCGTCGTCTCCTCCGGGTCGCCGCCATAGGCGACGATGTCGCCAGTGCACAGCGTTCGGTCGGCCGGAATCCGCAGGCGATCGGCGATGGCGCGCAGAGCCTCGGTCGCATGGAGATTGCTGTATGGGCTGCCGAAGACGAGAATCGGCGGCTCAAGGGACCCGAGGTCCCGCGTATCGTCGAGCATGGTCGGCACGGTCATCGGAACGCAGCTCGGCGTTCGGCGCGCTGCACGGCGCCGGCGACGAACGCCAGCGCGCCCGACACCAAGATACAGGCCGTTATCAGCAGGAGCTTCGAATATTTATGCTCGAGGCCGGTCAGCGGCTGGAGGATGGCGAGGTAGCCCGATTCCTCGGCAAAGTAGAGGGCGGCGCCGGCCAGGGCGATGGCGAACGACGCGAGGTAGCTCCACACCGGAATGTCGAGGCGCAACCAAATGGAAAAGACGGTGACCGGCGCCAGGTAAAGCGCGGCGGTGCCGCTGACCGCGACGGCGCTGAACAGATCCCGGCTGCCGAGGAAGACCAAGACGATGCCGGCGATAAGGAACACGGCCATCGCGAGGCGGCCGCTGGCGACGCCCGGCGGCAGGAGCCGCATGTCGACAACCGACAGCTTGGCGGCGCTGGCGAAGGCTGAGTCCAATGTCGACATGGCGGAGATGATTAGCGCGATGTTGAACAGCAGCATCGACGGGTCGCCGAGCAGGCGGGTCAGCGTTGTGACAAGGTTTTCGTCGCCGAGTCGCTGATGCCCGGCGACGACGCCCAGTGAGCCGAAGGCGATCACGCAGACGATGCTGAGCCAGGCGGCGTGGTAGAAGCTGAGCCGCGTCGTGCGCCGGTCGGCGACGAAGCCGCGATCCATCATCACCGGATCGTGCAACGGATAGCTCCACACCTGGAGGAGTGCGACGGCCAGCAGGACCCAGCCGGGGCCGGCGTCCTGAAGCGGGCCAAGCGTGAACGCCGAGGGCGCGAGGACGCCTGAGCCGGTGGCGACGGCGACGAGGACAACGAGTGCGACGAGGAACAGCACCATCTGCAGCACGTCGGTGCGCAAGGACGCGTGCAGCCCGCCGCGCATGGAATAGATGAACGCGACGACTGCGACGGCGACGACCGCTACGACGTAGGCCATTGAGCCGTCAGCACCGAACAGCAAGCCGACGACGAGTAGATTGGCGAAGACCTCGCTGACCAAGCGTACGGCGATCAGCATGTTGTAGCAGGTCACTCCGGCGAGCCCGAACCGGGCGGCGAGAAACGCTTGAACACTCTGAAAACCGTGACGAAATCGGATGCCCTCGACGATCCAGCCGCCGGTTAAAAACGACAGGTAATAGGCCGCGTAGGCAAGCGTTCCGGGCAGACCGAAAAAGTAACCGAGGATGGCGGCGTTCAGCAGCGAGCGGGCGAAGATCCACGTCGTTACCTGGGAGAGCGTCAGCGTCAGCAGAGAAGGGGGGGTGCCCGCCGGCGAGCGGCCGAGATAGAAGGTATCGACGCTGCTGGTGCGCGGCGACAGAACCAAGCTTGTGCCGGCAATGCCGACCACGGCGGCCGACAGGTAAAGCTCCATCCGCGTTTCTCCTCACCCTGAATCCAGGTCATCTATGGGCAGAAAACGCATTCGGTTGAAAGCTCTACGACGGGGATAGGCCTCCGGATAGCGGAATTGTGATCCTCCCGTGAGGTCCGCGTGAAACATGGGGTCTCACGCTGTGTCCATCGCAACCCGGTCCACGCATCTTGTGGTTGACCGGCGCGACCTGTTGATCCCACAAATGACTATGGACGTGAGCAAAAAGTCCTTTGGGAGACCAACGTCATGACATATTCCGTGAAAGAGATCGAAGGTGTCGGTCAATCGATTGCCGACACGCTCAAGACCGCCGGCATCGTCACTACGGCGGATTTGCTGACACACTGTGGATCGGCGAAAGGACGAAAGGACGTCGCCGGTACAACGGGACTGGATGAGAAGCGTCTTCTCACATGGACCAACGCGGCGGATTTGATGCGCATCTCCGGCATCGGCAGCGAATTCTCGGAGCTTTTGGAAGCTGCGGGCGTCGATACAGTGAAGGAGTTGCGGACGCGCAATGCCGCACATCTTGCCGCGAAAGTGGCGGAGGTTAACGGTGAGAAGAAACTTACGCGGCGTGTTCCCAACGAAACCGTGGTCGCCAAATGGATTGAGCAGGCGAAAACATTGGATCCTTGCATTACGTATTGACGCGGCCGTGAAAGGCGCGCTTGTCACGACCGACGCGTGACGGCGTTAACCGAAGATGAGTGGCGTCGCATGGATGACGATGCGGGCGGCGACCGCTCGAGTTGAATGAAACATTAGGGTTGGAAGAGGAGACATCGCGATGGGCTTGTTTGATTTTATCAAGTCGGCGGGGAAAGCGATCGGCATCGGCGGCGGCGAAAAGGCGCCGGACCCTGAGGACTTGAAGGCTGAAGTGGCGGATCTTGGATTTGACACCGAAGGCCTGGACGTTACGGTTGACGGCGATAAAGTCAAGGTCACAGGAAAAGCCATAGATCAAGAAACGAAAGAGAAGCTTGTGCTGGCGCTTGGTAACGTCGCCGGTGTTTCTCAAGTGGAAGAAGACATAGAGACGGAAGAGGCCGAAGACGAGGCTGTGTTCTATACGGTCAAATCAGGTGATACGTTGTCGAAAATCGCCAAAGAGCAGTACGGGAACGCCAACAAATACATGGTAATATTTGAGGCGAACAAGCCGATGCTCTCGCACCCCGACAAAATTTATCCGGGCCAGGTGCTGCGCATCCCCGCTGAGGAATAGCGCCGCCAGCGGGGCTTCGACAGGCTGCCACGGCGATGAGCCCGGCAAACGCGTCCCAGGTGTTGCGAATGGTGCGGCATGAACACCACTTGATCGAGGTCGATCACATCCGATTGGTGTGAGTCGGTGTGCATGGCCAATCGGGCCGATCGATCAAAGCGTAGGAGGAAGGTGGTATGTCGCGTTCGTGGATGAAGGGCCTGGGCCTTGTCCTTCTCCTCGTGACTGTCGGCGTGGTCAGTTGCCAAGCCTTATTTGCTGACTCGCGCCCCGTGCCGGGCATGTCATCGTCGGAGCCGCGGTAAGGCGGCGATGGCGCTTCTGTCCGGTCAGCGACGCCGGCTGTCGGGACGCATGGCCGGCGCGCTTTTGTACCTGCTGCCGGTGCCCGTCTTCCTGAAAGCGATCGTCGCGCTGTGGGCAGGCAACTTGGACATGCTGGTCAACGCGGGTGTCGCATCGGCGTTGTTCTTGCTCGCCGCCACGATCGCGCGCCGTGGTCTGAAGCGCGAAATCGACTATCGCGAACGGCCGCTGGCCAGCGCGCCGCCTCCGCCGCTCAAGGCCGTCGGCGGCGGGCTGCTTGCGGCAGCGACCGGCTTTGCCGCCTTTGCCGTCGCTGGCCACGCGCTTCCAGTCGCCGTGGTGTTTGGCGCTATCGCCGCACTGGGTTATTTCCTTTTCTACGGGACGGACCCGCGTGGTCGCGAGTTGGCACCGTCCCTGTCCCGGGGCTCCGGCGACGAGGTCGCCGCCATACTGCGCGACGCCTATCAACGACTGGACTTGATCGAGCAGGCGAGCACGCGGATCGGGGCCAAGGAATTCCGCCAGCGTCTGGGGACCATCGTCGGTGCTACGGAAAACATCCTGAAAGCGATCGAAGAGGACCCTCGTGACCTCCGGCAGGCGCGCCGGTTTCTCAACGTGTACCTTGACGGTGTGCAGCGGGTGACCGAGCAGTACGCACGAACGCATCCGAAGACGCAATCGGCGGCGCTGGAGCAGAACTTCCGCACGCTCCTCGTCGAAATGGAAAACATCTGCGATGAGCAGTACAAAAAGATGATGCAGAATGACGTGCTCGACCTCGACGTTCAGATCGAGGTTCTGAATACCCGCCTCAAGCAGGAAGGCGTTACGTAAAGTTACGTAAAAAAGCCCGCCGCTGCGGGCGACGAGAGGGAGGCCGTCAGCCATGTCGACCGACGTATCCACGGGGCCGCTTACCACGATGCCTACAGCGCCGACAGCCGTTCGCGCCGAAAGCCCCGGCGATCTCCAGTCCTATTCCGAGGCGACGCCGGAGCGAAAAGAGCGCATCGAACGGGCGCTTGCCGAGCTGGACCTGTCGGATAGCAATTCGATCATCTTTTTCGGCGCCAAGGCGCAGGAGCAGCTGACCGAAGTGTCCGATCGCATGCTGGAAGGCGTCCGCAACAAGGAGGTCGGCCCCGCCGGCGCGGCCCTAAACGATATGCTCCTGACGCTGCGCGGCTTCGATATCGAGGGCCTGGAGGCCAGCAAAAAGCCAGGCTTTCTCGCTCGGCTGTTCGGCGCCGGCAAGCCGGTGATGAGCTTCCTCCAACGATACGAAGAGGTGCGCCGGCAGATCGACGCGATCACCGATCGGCTGGATAGCCACAAAACCATGCTGTTGACCGACATCACGCAGCTCGATCGCCTTTACACGTCCAATCTCGATTATTTTCACGTTCTCGCCGACTACATCGCGGCGGGTGAAGAAAAACTGCGGCAACTGGACGCCGACATCATCCCGGCCAAACAGGCCGAGGTCGATGCGACTGGCGACGTGCTCAAGGCGCAGGAATTACGCGACATGCGCTCCCAGCGCGACGATCTGGAACGTCGCGTGCACGACCTCAAGCTGACCCGTCAGGTAACCATGCAGGGGCTACCGAGCATTCGTCTGGTGCAGGAGAACGACAAAAGCCTCATCACCAAGATCAATTCGACGATCGTCAATACGGTGCCGCTGTGGCGAACCCAGCTTGCCCAGGCGGTTACCATCTATCGATCGCGGGAGGCCGGCGGGACGCTGAAGGAAGCTACGGATCTGACCAACGAGCTGCTTTTGGCCAACGCGGAGAACCTGAAGCAGGCCAATGCCGAAATTCGCCAGCAGGTGGAACGCGGCGCGTTCGATATCGAGACGGTCAAAAAGGCCAACGATCTGTTGATTGCGACAGTGGAGGAAAGCCTCCAGATCGCCGACGAAGGCAAGCGCCAGCGCGGCATGGCGGAGGCGCGGCTGGAACAGTGCGAGACCGACCTGCGCCACGCGCTGTCGGCGGCACGCTCGCGGGTCGTTTCTCAACCGCCGCCGGTCGCCTCATAGCTGTAAACGGTCGTACCCCCATTGGGGCGCGTTCGTGCACAGGCCGCGGCGACGAGGGGCGACGCGGGAAAAGGTGTCCCGCCATGATTCAAAACGTCGACACGATCTTGGCGGAGCATTCTCTTCTCGGTCAGCTTCCGGAGGACGCGCGGGCGCACCTTCGCTCCCTAGTGTCGACGCGGCAGTTCCAAGCGAACCAGGTGGTCTTTTTAAAAGGCGACGAGGGCAACGCGCTGATGGCGGTGCTCAGCGGCCGCATCCGCATCTGCTCCTACTCCGCCGAGGGTCGCGAGGTCGTTCTCAACGTGATGCGCCCAGGTGACGTATTCGGCGAGATCGCAATGATCGACGGCGGTCCGCGGACGGCCGATGCCTTCGCGATGGAAACTTCCCGGCTGCTCATGCTGTCCCGCGGCGATTTCATGCCGTTCTTGGAACGTCATCCGGCGGTGGCGATCACGCTGCTTCAGGTGCTGTGCGAGCGCTTGCGGCGGACGAGCAACCAGGTGGAGGATTATTTCTTTCTGAACCTTCGCTGCCGTCTGGCGAAGTGCCTGTTGCAACTGTGTTCGGAAACCGACGCCGGGCACGATCCCGGCGGCGCGACGACCATCCGCGCGTCCCAGCAACTCCTCGCCAGCATGATCGGCACGTCGAGGGAAGCCGTCAACAAACAGCTCAAGTCGTGGGAAGCGATGGGACTGATCGCCCTTCACCGGGGTTCGATTACGGTAATAGGCGCGGATGTCCTCGCCGCCGTGGTGCAGGAAACCGAAGGGTAACGTATCGCGGAGCTAATACGTTGGTATCAGTTGCCGCCCGTCACCGAGCGGCGCGCCTTCCGGCGCGCCGTCCCTGGTGTCTAGCGCATATGCTCGACGTCGACGTCCTGACTGCGCCGGCCGTAGTGGTCTGTCCAGCCGGCACCGCCGGGAGCACCCTTCGCCGGCGCGTGCCGTTCAATCGCGCGGCGGTGCATCGTCGGCAGGATCAGCGATCTCTCACCCTTGAGAAGGTGGAGCCACGACGCGACGGCGGTACCGCCGAGGCAGAGAGCGCCGACCGCCGCAGCTTGCTGAGCCCTGAGCGCATAAGTGAGCGGATCCAACATCGCCTTTACTCCTCTACCTGACGTTAACTTAATATTTATTTTAACCGCTTTTTGTGCAACGCACAATCAGAACCGGACGGAAAATTCTGCGGTCGCACATTACTGCAGCGGCGTCTCCTCCTCGGGATCGTCCTCGTCCGGGGCGGGGCCGGCGCCGGCTTGATGGTGGACCATTTTCCACACCCCGTCCTCGCGAACGAACACGTTGGTCGCGATGAGGTAGGTCGACGCGTCGATGCGCTCGTAGCAGACGATATAGGCAGTCTCGCCGATGACGGTCGCGCGGGCATGGTTGCAGGAGATCTGTGGCGCGGCCGGGTTGCCGAGGATGGCCCGCCAGCTTGCCAAAACCGCGTCCCGCCCGAGCAGCGGTGCCCAGCCAGGATGGATGCACGTTAACGTATCGCGGTCCGACCAGACGCTGATCATGGCGTCCACATCGCGGGTCGCAAATGCGATATAAAAGGCGTCGTTGGAAAACAGCACGGATACGTCGTCGGTCACGTGAGCGGCACCGGTCATTGAGTTCGGACATGACCAGCGTATCGGGTCAAGCGCCCGGTCGCCAGAGGCTTCGTTTACGTGCGATCACCGGCGCGCCGTCTAAGGGAGGCCGGAAAAGGGGAACGTTGTTGGTGGATTACTATCGGGCGATATGGCCGCTGATACGCCTTGTCGATCCGGAAACGGCGCATCGGCTGACCGTTCGGGCGCTGAAGGCGGGACTTGTCCCGGCGCCGCCGCGGATTGACGACGCCCGCCTGCGGATGACCGTCTGGGGGCGAACGGCCGCCAATCCCATCGGGCTCGCCGCCGGCTTCGACAAGAATGCCGAGGCCATTAAGGGGATTTTCGCGCTGGGGTTCGGCCTGGTTGAGGTTGGTACGGTGACGCCGCGCCCGCAGCCCGGCAATCCCCGCCCGCGGGTGTTTCGCCTGCCCGAGGATGGCGCGCTGATCAACCGCCTCGGCTTCAACAACGACGGGCTGGACGCCGTTGTCCGGCACTTGTCCCGGCGGCCGCGCGGCACCGAAGGACGGCTTCTCGGCGCCAACGTCGGACCCAACCGGGATGCGGCGGACGCGAGCGCCGATTGCGCCCGCGCCGTGGGCGCGCTCGCCCCGCTGGCCGATTACCTGGTGATCAACGTCTCGTCGCCGAATACGCCCGGGCTGCGGGCGCTGCAGGAGCGGACGCGGCTGCGGGCGCTGTTGAACGCGGCCAAGGCGGCGCGCGCCGCCGCCGGCGCCGCGACGCCGCTGCTGGTCAAGATCGCGCCTGATCTTACCTCCGACGAACGCCACGCCATTGTCGACGTTACGCTGGAGGTGGGCATCGACGGTCTGATCGCCACCAACACGACGGTGAGCCGACCACCCGGTCTGCGCGGCTGGCAACGGGGTGAGACCGGTGGGCTAAGCGGGCGGCCGCTGATGGCGCCGTCGACGGCGGTGCTCGCCGCCATTCATCGGCAGACGGGCGGTTCGCTGCCGCTGATCGGCGTCGGCGGCGTGTCGTCGGCCGACGATGCGTATGCCAAAATCTGCGCAGGTGCGTCGTTCGTTCAGCTCTACACGGCGCTGGTCTACCGGGGGCCTCATCTGATCGCCGACATCCTCCGCGGTCTGCTGGAGCACCTCGACCGGGACGGCTTCACCACCATCGCCGAGGCGGTCGGTACCGGCGCCGATGCCGTCTAACGCCAGGCCGTCGTGTCAGAGCAGGAACTGCTCCTTGATGATCCGTTCTTCCAGATCGTGCTCGGGGTCGAACAGCAGCTTCAGCGTCGCCGATCGATCTTCGCGAACGACCACCTTGATAACGGTCCGGACCTCGGTGTAGTCGGCGACGGCGCTTACCGGCCGGGTCTTCGGCCGCAGTACGTGCAGGGTTACGGTGACGTCATGGGGTAGGATGGCGCCACGCCAGTGACGCGGCCGGAACACGCTGATCGGGGTAAGCGCCAGCACGTGAGCGTTGAGCGGCAGGATCGGGCCGTTGACGGAAACGTTGTAGGCGGTGCTGCCGGCCGGTGTCGCCAGCAGGATGCCGTCGCAGATCATCTCGTTCATGCGGACGATGCCGTCGATCTCGATCTTCAACTTCGCCGCCAGCCGCGTCTGGCGCAGGAGCGACACCTCGTTGATGGCGAGGGCTTCGTGTTGCATGCCGGCGATGTCCTCGGCGGTCATCCGGAGCGGGTGCAGCGCGATCGCCTCGGCGCGGCGCAGACGCTCTAGGAGGTCGTTCTCCTGAAAGGTGTTCATCAGAAAGCCGACGGAACCCCGGTTCATGCCGAAGATCGGCACGCCGAAGCTCATATAGCGGTGCAGCGTTTCCAGCATGAAACCGTCGCCGCCGAGCGCGATGATCACGTCGGCCTGCTCGGGCGGGACGGTCGGATAGGCGTCTTTAAGCCGTTCGGCGGCGCTCGCGGCCTCGTCGTGTTCGCCCGCCACGACCGCAATGGTTCGAAAGTTCATCTGTTCCCGGCTATAACGCCGCCCCGCCTGCCCCGTTTAGCGGCTGAGTATAACCATCCGCGGCGGGCCTGCCAGGGCAGAGAACCGGCGTTGGCGTCGAGGTGGCGACGACGGGGCCCCGGAACAACGGCTTGCGGCTAGCGGGCGGCCAGCGACGCGACGAGCTGGCTCACCGCGTGGATGCGCAGTGCCATATCTTCCGGGGCGACGGCCGCGATGCGGCGGAGATCGCCGGCGATATAGAACAGTCCGGCCCGGATTGCGCCGAGGTTGTCGGTCTCGGGAGGCGTGCCGCTTTCGACCAACCGGTAATCGGCAAGGCGCACGACCGTGGCGGGCGTGCGGCCGGCTTTCGGCTGCCGAAGGCTCTGATCCTTCCGGTCGGACATCGGGTCGCCCTTATCCGTCGAGCGGGCGCAACCGTCGAGAGACCGTCGGTCGGCGCCTGGGAAGCGCAGTTAAGCGCGGCAGCGTTTAAAGCGGTGTAAACGGCGGCGACGAAAAAGGGATCTTTCGTCTCGACATTCGCTGACGCGTCTGGCAGAGCGGGGCCTTGGGCTTGGCGTCCGGAACCCGGGGGGCTGGTCGCCTGTCATTGAGGGCGTCGGGGTTGGGATTTGGCCGCACGCGGATGAAAACGACTCTCGGTATCAGGCATGTAGCGTTCGAGGATCTTGGTCTGCTTGGGCCGGTGCTGGAGCGGCGAGGGGTTGCCGTGCGTATTGTCGAGGCCGCGGACGGGCTTGCGGGTCTGGATGCGCTGACCCCGGACCTGCTGGTCGTGCTCGGCGGGCCGATCGGTGCCTATGAGGACTCAGCTTATCCGTTTCTGGAGCGGGAGCGGGCGCTGGTGGCTGAACGGCTCGCCGACGACCGGCCGACGCTCGGCATTTGCCTTGGTGCGCAGATCATCGCCCGGGCGCTGGGTGCCGCGGTTTATCCCGGAGGGGCGAAGGAAATCGGCTGGGCGCCGGTGCGCTTGACGGAGGGCGGGCGGCATTCGTGCCTCGCTCCCCTTGGCGCTCTGGGCGATGACGCGCTCCACGTTCTTCACTGGCATGGCGATACGTTCGACTTGCCCGACGGCGCGACACGGCTGGCCAGCACGGACCTTTACGCCAATCAGGCGTTCGCTTGGGGGCGTGGGACGCTGGCGCTGCAGTTCCACCTCGAAGCGACGCCTGAGCGGCTGGAGCACTGGTACGTGGGCCATGCCGGCGAGATTGCCGGCTGCCACGGCGTGACGGTGCCGGCTTTGCGGGCGGAAGGGCAGCGCCATGGCGCCAGGCTTCGGCCGGTCGCGGAGCGGATCGTCGCCGACTGGCTCGACAGCGTCGGCGTCTGACCCGTTCGGGTGACTTTGCGCTTTACGCGCCGTCCCGATGCAACTACTATAGAAAGAACAAGTGCGACACAATAACCCGTATTACGTGTATTCAGTCGATCGATCGGGTTGACGTCGGTTTTCGGGTCCACCGTCTGAGTGGGTCGGGTTTTTGCTTGGGGGGTCAAGCAATGTCCACGGTTGTGGAAATGATGTCGTCAGTGCCGGACTCGGTCCGTGTCCTGCCGTCATGGTCTCCGGTCGAAGGCGCAGTGGCGGCGACGGTGGCGGCAAAGCACTGGAAGCCGTGGAAGGCATTCCCCGTCAGTGCCGGTGTGCAGCGTCAGCGGCCGGCGCCGCAGCGGTCGCTTGACAGCGACGTCCGTCTGGCCGAGCTGATGTGCGCCAGGATGTGTCACGATCTGGCCGGGCCGGTGAGCGCCGTCGATATCGGGATCGGCATGGTTGGCGACACCGAGGCCGGCGACGATGATCGGGACCAGGCGACGGCGATCGTGGCGGCTGCCGCACAGCAGCTTTCGGCCCGGCTTGCTTTCTTCCGCGCCGTTTTTTCGCCTGCCGAAGCCGGACAGACGATGGCCGTCGACGCCGCCGTCGACCTTGCCCGGCGGATGCTGGCCGGCCGACGGATTGAGGTGGACTTTGCCGGCGCACGGACGGGAGAGCCGGATACGGTTCTGCCGCTCGCCATCGGCCGAATTCTGCTCACGCTGGCGCTGGTCGCGGGGGATGCGCTTCCTCGCGGCGGACGCCTTGAGATGGCGGTCAAGACCGGCCGCGGAACCCGGCTGACGCTCACCGCCGCCGGAGTGGGAGCCTGCTTGTCCGAGCACGTGCGCAGGGCATTGGAGAGCGACGATGTTTCGGCCGTTTCCGCCCGCACGGTTCACGCCCACGTGGCAGCCCGGCTGCTCGACCGCGTCGGCGCGAGCACCCTGCTGACCGATACCGGTTGCGGACAGGTCTCGGTGGACGTCAGCGTCCGTGCCGGGGCCAGCGACGCCTTTCAGGTCGTCGCCGACGAGAGCGACACGGGCAAACGCATCTCCGCGTAACGCCACGCCCGCCGGCTTGGCACGCCCGAGTTTAGTCGCCGGCTGCCCTACGTGCCTTGCTTCGCCGCCTCACACCGCCGGATGGCGGCGCGCACCGTCTCTTCGGCTTCCTTCACGCCGACCCAACGTACGACTTGTGCCCATTTTCCTTTCTCAAGATCTTTGTAGTGCTCAAAGAAATGGGAGACCTGCTCAATGAGAACCTCGGGCAGGTCCGTATACTCGCGAACGCCTGAAAAGAACGGATGCAGATCGTCGACGGGCACCGCGAGGATTTTCTCATCCTGCCCCGCCTCGTCCTGCATCAACAGCGCGCCGACGGGTCGGCAGCGGATGACTGCGCCCGGGACAACGGGCACGTTGCTGACCACCAGGATGTCGCACGGATCACCATCCTCGGAAAGCGTATGCGGGATGAACCCGTAGTTTCCCGGGTAATACATCGCCGTATGCAGAAAGCGGTCGACGAACATCGCCCCCGAGTCCTTGTCGAGCTCATATTTCACCGGGATGCCGCCGACCGGAATCTCGATTACGGCATGAAGGTCAACGGGCGGCGTCCGCCCGACGCTGATCTTGGAAATGTCCATTTCGCCCGCTTGTCGCCCGTGTGAATGGGAGTGTTCGCGGGCGATACTAGCGCAGCCACGTTGGGCGGAATAGCCGCAAGGCGTATTCCGACGGACGAAAAGACGCATAATTTTATTGATGTCGATCCGCGGACGGTGGCGCAATGAGGCGAAATCGGACCACGCGCCGGCGACGGCGACGTTCGATCAGTGATGCGTCATGGATCGCAGGTGCAAGGCGCGCGAGTTGACCGTTCGCACCTTTGTCAGGGGCTCCCCGGCCAAGCGGCGAAAAAGTTTTTCACAACCCGCCAGATTGGGGGGGTTGATGACGTTTTTGTTGATAAGGTGTGACGGGCAAGCCACAATTTTGTGATCGATGATCTTTATTAAGTGTTGTTTCCCAAAATGTTAAGATTCTGCCGCTTTCCTGGGCAAAGACATTAAGCAGCTTGCTTTGTTTCATTTTTTTGACCGTGAAAACACCTTGTCCACGCACTTGTCCGCAGCGACGGTGGATGACGCGCGAATACTTGACAGCGATTCGGCGGGCGGACGGCGGTGGGCTCAATCCAGACCGCGGCGGGCGCGGAGTGCGGTCGCTAGCGTCGCGTCGTCCAGATAGTCGAGCTCGCCGCCGAGCGGCACGCCGTGGGCAATACCGGAGATGATAACGCCCAAGCCGGCCAGGCGATCGACGATGTAATGGGCGGTGGTCTGGCCATCGACGGTGAAGCTGAGCGCCAAGATGATCTCGGTCACTTCCGGGCGGCGGGCGCGGGCGAGGAGGGCGGGAATGTTGAGTTCATCCGGGCCGATGCCGTCGAGGGCCGACAGCGTACCGCCGAGAACGTGATAGCGCCCGGTGAACGCCGCCGTGCGCTCCAGCGCCCAGAGGTCGGCGATATCCTCGACAACGCAGATGACCGACGGGTCGCGCTTCGGGTCGGCACAGATGCCGCACGGGTCGGACGTGCCCAGGTTGCAGCAGATGCCGCAGGAGGTGACGTTGGACGCCGCCGCCTGCATGGCATCCAGCAGCGGCTGCAGCACCGTCTCGCGGCGCTTCAGCATGTGCAGCGTGGCGCGGCGGGCAGAGCGCGGGCCGAGGCCGGGTAGCTTGGCGAGATATTGAATGAGGCGATCAATGTCGGACATGTCGGGGCCGTCCGGCCGGCACGGCAGCCCTTTAGAAGGGGAGGCTGACGCCGGGCGGCAGCTTGAGGCCGCCGGTCATTTCCGACATGCGTTCGGCGACGTGCGCCTCGACGCGGGTGCGGGCGTCGTTGCAAGCGGCGACGATGAGATCCTCCAGTACCTCGACCTCCGCCGGATCGACCAGCGAGGGATCGATCTTGACCCGCCGTACCTCGCCCTTGCCGCTGATCGTCACCTCTACCATGCCGCCGCCGGAGGAGCCGCTAAGCTCGGCCTGGGCCAGCTGTTCCTGGAGTTCGGCCATCTTCTCCTGAAATTTCTGCGCCTGCTTCATCATCTGGCCGATGTTCTTCACCAGCAGCCTCCTTATCACCTCGATCCCGCGCCGGCCTTGCCGACGATGTCGCGCGAGCTATAGCACCTTTGCCGGCGGGTGTCATCGCCGCCACCCGGGCCGGCATGGGGGCCCTTCAGATCGGAAACCGCTGATCATCGGCGTAGATCAAACCGCCGATGACCACGCGCGGTAGGGATGGCAGCCGAGGTTGGCGTTGAGGTAGCGCGGATCGTCGGTCACTTCGCGGCCGGCCCAGGGGGGCAGCGTGACGTCGTCATCGGCGTCCTCCAGCTCGACCTCGGCGACGATGAGGCCGGCATTCTCGCCGGCGAAGACGTCGACGATCCATTCTCGGCCGCCATGCTCCAGGGTGTAACGGGTCTTGTCGATCAGCGGCGCCGCGCACAGCGCCAGCATCTCCTCGGCGTCGGCGACGGGTATCGGGTATTCGTACTCCGCCCGGACAAGGCCGCTCTTAACCCCCTTGATGGTGAGGAACGCTCGGTCATCGACGGTGCGGACGCGGATGCCGAGGCGTTTGTCGCTGTAAAGATATCCCTGGCGGATGCGGGCGGCACTGGCGCTGGCGCGCCAGGTATCGTCGGTAACGAGGAACTTTCGTTCAATCTCCGTCGGCATTGTCGTCGCTCTGTTCGGGGTCGGTGTCTGCATCGGTGTCGGGGTCGGCAAGGGTGCCGTCAGCGGGCGACGAGTCCGGGCGTGCCAGGGTGCGCACGTTGGCGACGCGGGCGCCGGGAAAGCGGCGCAGCGCCTCCTGCACCAGCGGATGGGCGGTGGCTTCGGCGAGGCGGGTGGCGGCTTCGGCATCCTGCCGGGCACGCAACGTCGGCTCGCCCGCTTCGCCGCTGACGCTGACCCACCAGCGCTCCCCGGTGGCCTCGCTGAGGAAGCGGCTGAGACGTTGCGGCAGATCGGCGGGAGCGCGGTCGGCGAGGCGCAGCTCGATCTTTCCCGGACCGAAGCGCACCAGGTGTACGTCGGCGACGAGATGGGCGTAGAGGATCGCCTCCTTGCGGGCGAGGGCGAGTGCGGCCACCTGCTCGAAGCTGGCGACGGCGGCGATGTCGTCGGCGGGGTCGGGAGCCGAAGCGGCGTTGGCGACGGTGTCCACGATGGCGTCGAGCGCCGGATTGGAGACCGGATCGGTCACCGGCTGTCGAATCGTCGCCGCGTCGGCCGCCACCCGCAGCGATGTCGGCGCGCGAGGCGGTATCGGCTGGCCAGCCTGTGCGGTGGACGGTTGGCGCGTTACCGGCGACGCGGGCTGCGCACCGGTCCCGGGGGTCGCCGGTGGCGACGCCTGTGGTGGTGAGGGCGCTATCGGCCGCGACGGGTCGGCCCGCCCCGCCGGCTGGCGGCGCAGCGCCTCGATCGCCTCCGCCGGGGTCGGCAGCCGCGCGACGTAGGCGAGGCGGATGAGCACCAGTTCCGCCGCCTGGATCGGCGAGGGTGCGGTGCGGATCTCGGCCAGCCCCTTCAGCAGCATCTGCCAGGCGCGGGTGACGTCCGGCATGGACAGGCGTTCGGCCATCGCGCAGCCCTGCACCCGTTCCGCTTCCGGCAGGTCGGGGCGGTTGGCACTGTCCGGCACCACCTTGACGCGGGTCAGCCAATGCACCAGGTCCAGCAGGTCCTCGAACAGGCTGGTGAGGTCGGCCCCAGCGGCATACAGCTCATCCAGGCGGGCGAGCGCGAGGGTGATATCGCCGGCAAGCACGGCGTCTAGGATCGCGAAGCTGACCGTCCGGTCGACCAGCCCGAGCATGCCGCGCACGGTCACTTCCTCTACGGCGCGGTCATCGAGCACGATCGCCTGGTCGAGAAGGGAGAGCGCGTCGCGGACACTGCCGTCGGCGGCCCGCGCCAGCAGCGCCAGGGCGGCCTCCGAGACGGTCGCGCCCTCGAGACCGGCGATGCGGCGCAGATGTTCGGTGAGCGCGGCGGAATCGACACGGCGAAGGTCGAACCGTTGGCAACGGGAAAGCACGGTCACCGGGACCTTGCGGATCTCGGTGGTGGCGAAAATAAACCGGACGTGCGCCGGCGGCTCCTCCAGCGTCTTCAGCAACGCGTTGAACGCCTTGTCCGAAAGCATGTGCACTTCGTCGATGATGTAGACCTTGTAGCGGGCCAGCGCCGGCCGGTAAGGCACGCCATCCAGGAGGTCGCGGATGTCGCCGACACCGGTGCGGCTGGCGGCGTCCATTTCGATGACGTCGAGATGTCGGTCCTCGCCGATGGCGACGCAGTGCTCGCACGTACCGCATGGCTCGACAGTGGGACCACCGTCGCCATCGGGGCCGATGCAGTTCAGCGCGCGGGCGATGATGCGGGCGGTGGTCGTCTTGCCGACGCCGCGAACGCCTGCGAGCATGTAGGCGTGGGCGAGGCGACCGGAGCGGATGGCGTTGGTCAGCGTCTGCACCAGGGCCGGCTGGCCGATCAGGGTGTGGAAGTCCGTCGGCCGGTACTTGCGGGCAAGGACTTGATAGCCGGCGCCGGCCGGGCCTGTATCGAGGCCGGCGTTGAAAAGGCTGCCGTGGTCGCTATCGCTGTTCATTCCGCTCGGGCGTTCCTTGCCGAGGCGCCGGCAGTGCGGCCGACAGTCGGGGTATGGGGCCGCACATTTGGCCGCACGGGGAGGCGGGCCGGGGTGGGAGACTGGACGGACGACCCGGATCGAAACTCGTTACGGCTGCTTCCTTCCGGACCTGACCGGCTTGGCGAGGGATCCGTCCGTCGCCAGCCTCCCGCATTACTATATCAACCGTCGCCGGAAAGGGCGCAAGCGCTTATGCCGTGGCAATCGTGGGCGATTGCCGGCCGTTGCCGAACGGCAAGTCCTGTGTCAGGGTCTGACCATTATGATACCCGATCTCATTTACGCGAGATGCGATCTCGACCGCGCGGCGCACCGGCGACGCGATGACGACGCGCTCAACGCGCGTTTCGCCGCCGAAAACAGCCGCTTTGTCGCCATCGTGCGCGGCCGAAGCCTGATCGCCGGCGACGTACCGGCCCTGGTGCCGCTGGTCGGTGACGCCGGCCGGGAGATTGCCGCGACAGGCGCCGCCGGCACGGTTTTTCTCGGCGATGACGGCGACGGGGCGCCGTGGTTTGCCATAGACGTCAATATCGATGGCGGTGCCGGCGACGAGGCTGCCGTCAAGGCGTGTGCGCCCGGCGCCCGGCTCGCCGATCTGCGGTCGGTCGGCGCCGCTCTCAACCGCCATGACGGCCCGATCTTCGCCTACGCCCGGGCGATGGTGCACTGGCACCGGCAGAATCGCTTCTGCGGTCTGTGCGGCCGCCCGACGGTCAGCCGCGACGGCGGGCACGCACGCGCCTGCACCGACCCCGAGTGCGGATCGATCCAGTTTCCCCGCACCGATCCGGTGGTGATCATGCTGGTGACGCGGCCGGGACCGGAGGGCGGGGCGTGTCTACTCGGCCGCCAGCCCGGCTGGACGGCGGGGCTGTTGTCGACGCTGGCCGGCTTTGTCGAGCCGGGTGAGCGCCTGGAAGACGCGGTCGCCAGGGAGATCCGCGAGGAAGTGGCGATAGACGTGTCCCGGATACGCTATGTCGCGTCGCAGCCGTGGCCATTTCCAGCTTCGCTGATGCTGGGATTTCATGCCGTCGCTGCGACGGACGCGGTCGCGGTTCCCGATCCCGACGAACTCGAGGACGCGCGGTGGCTCAGCCGGGCGGAGGTCGCCCAGCACCAGGAGAATGGCGGACGGCTGCCGTTCCGCGGCACAATGGCGCGGACGCTGATCGATGCCTGGGTGAACGATGACCCGACGTTCCGCGCCGCCGCCGACGAAGCTTCCGACCAATGGCCGACGAGTTGACGGCCCGTATCGCCGGCATCGCCGACGCGGACGCCATCGCCAGGATTTACGTCGATGCGTGGCGCTCCGCCTATGCCGGCATCGTGCCCGACCGGGTGCTGGTGCGGATGTCCGTTGCCGGCCAGGCGCGCGAATGGACCCGCGCATTGAGCCGGCGTGCCACCGCCGAGCGCATCATGGTCGCCGAGCAGCCGGATGGCGGGATTATCGGTTTCGGCAGCATGGGCGAGGCGCGGTCGCCAGGCCTGCCGCACGCGGGTGAGATTTTCACCCTCTACGTCGCGCCGGAACATCAGGAACAGGGCGTCGGCCGGATGCTACTGTACCGCCTGTTCGACGGGCTGATCGACAGCGGTCTCAATTCGGCGCTGGTCTGGGTGTTGGCTGACAATCCGGCGCGCTTTTTTTACGAGGCAATGGGCGGTCGCCGCGTCGGCGAGAAGCACCGCCGGCTGTGGAACGCCGACCTTCCGCAGGCTGCGTATGGCTGGAACGACCTGCGCATCGTACCGCGACGCGGCGGGCTGCGCGCCGGCTGAGGCCAAGGCCACCAACGGCCTGGTTAACGACAAAAAATTTCGTCGTAATGTCCGCTGGTGTGACGACCGATAGACGGAGAAAAGCCATCCTTCGTCAGGCTATCGTAAATCATTTCCGGATTGGATTTGAACTGCCGAAGGTTTTTATCGTCGATTTCGACAATGACCGAGCGGACCCTCTCGTACCACGGCGCTTTTTTCATCGCTGCGACGATGTGCGACTCGTAGCCCTCCACATCTATCTTTACGTGTATGGGCGGACCGTTCCGTAATTCCTTGAGAAGGCCCAGTGTCGCCAGGTTGAAAACTGGGACGGTGTAGGTCCGAAGCTTGGAGGTTGTCCGTGCCTCCGCGCCGGTCACCAGACAGGAGCGGCCGCTGTGACCATCGCTGTAGGTGAGCTGCATCGAGCAGTCTTCTGGTCCGACGGCGGCATTGACCGGCATGATGTTCGTCGACGGATTCAACGCCATGCCTGTCATGAAGTGTCGATAAATGGTCGGGTTTGGCTCGAACGAATAGACCTTGCCGTGGGTCAGACGCGCCGCTGCCAAGAATGAATAGAGACCATAGTTGGCGCCGATGTCGATGAACACACCGTCTTGCGGTATTTTGTTCACATGATTGCTGATGACGTATCCATAGTCACCCAATAAGGCATAGACGTTGGTTTTGTCATACGAATGGACAGGAAGCACGGGACCGTAATGCGAGCGCAAGGAATGGAACGTCATCGCATTGAGAATGTATCGCGACAGACGGCCCTTCCCCGTATGATGTTTCAAGGCGATGTATTTTTCGAAGGCTAACTTCGCCGCCGTTTTTGCGCTTCCACTGAGCCACCGGTTTTTAACATTATGTGTATTTGTCTGGCCTGCGCTGTCGGCGTAAACCTTGCGTCGTGCCGGTGCGAATTTGGCGCCGGATGACGTCCCGAAGGGACGATGCGGATGCGCATGCCCATCGCCGTCCACCCTGCCTTTGGTAAAGAACGAGATGTCCGAGACGAGACTTGATACTTTATAACTCATTCACATCCTCCGGAGAGCGTGCACCAAACATTTGAGACTTGTTTGATAGTTATAAACCAAAAGTTTTGATGTCTTGTTGGTTTCAAAGCATCATTAATCCAAAAATATGAAGAAATTAAGGTCAAATAATTCAGTTTTCTCCTTACGACTGGCCATGAATTAGAAGGAAACGTGTAGCATACGCTCCAAAACAGCACACAAATGTGCCATTTGTGTGTGCTGCATCGAGATTTTTGCTCGATAGATAACTGTTCAGTGCGCCTCCGACGTTTCACTAATTTAAGTGAGTCGCGTACGTCTTACGGTTTGTTTTGCTTAAAGAGTCACGTTCCTGTCGCGAGCGCACCAAAAAAGTAGTTTTTTCGATAAACATCGTAATATCAATGGGGTAGCGACCAAGGGAATGCGCCGTATCGAGCATATGGCCGCCGTGAGCAGCGAATCCGGTCGGCGCGACACAACTCGATGGGGTTTACCTTGCCGTGAGCGGCAGCCAGCGCTGACCACAGCAGCGGTCTGCAGCGAAACCGCGACCGAACATCGTCAATAGCTTATCGATGTAGGTCCATCTCGACTCGTAGTTCCCAAGAAAGAATTAACCTGTATGGGGTAAATCACCGATTGGCTATATTCATGATTTGTTCTATCCTTGTATGCCAGCTTTGGGGGATGGGGTGGCGCCATTGCCTTTCGGATCGAGTGGACGGTCGCCCGCGATGCCAACACCGATAGCGGCGACGTGAGCCGTCAAGCGGGCGCTGGGGTATTTTGACTCGTCGGCGTCGGGGCTTTCGCGGCTACCGGATGAAGCGATATACCGCGGCATCGAGGCGCTTCAGGCCGAAAGCGGCCTGCGCGTCGACGGGTTATCAAGGCAGGCGGACCCACCGAGCGGCGCATCAATCATATTCTCGGCCGCTGGCCCGTCACGGAGGAGTATCGGCGTCCGCTCTCTTTGGTCGCCGGGGCGGTACCTCCGTCAGTCGGCCTCTCCCCCGTCGTCCGCGTCGTCGTCGACTTCGGCTCGGTAGGGGTGCTGCGGATAGACGCCGAGGATGCGCACCTCGCGGGAGAAGAAGTCGAGCTCCTCGAAGGCGAGGCGGAGGCCGCGCTGCTCCGGATGGCCTTCCACCTCAGCGTAGAACTGGGCGGCGTTGAAGCGGCCGCCGACCAGGTAGCTTTCCAGCTTGGTCATGTTGACGCCGTTGGTGGCGAAGCCGCCCAGCGCCTTGTAGAGAGCGACGGGGACGTTGCGGACGCGGAAGACGAAGCTGGTCATGGTGGGGCCGGACTTGGGGTGCGGGACCACCGGCTCCTTCGCCATGATGAGAAACCGCGTCGTGTTGTGCTGGGCGTCCTCGATGTCGGCGCGCAGCGAGATGAGGCCGTAGATGTCGCCCGCCAGTTCAGACGCGATCACCGCCTGGGTTGGGTCGCCGGAGCGCGCGATCTCCTCCGCCGCGCCGGCGGTATCCAGGCGGACGACCGGTTCGAGGCCCAACTCGCGGATGATGCCGCGGCACTGGTTCAGCGCGTGAATGTGGCTGTAGACGCGGCTTAGCCGGCTGATGCGCGCGCCCTTGAGCGCCAGCAGGTGGTGGCGGACCCGCTGATAGTGCTCGCCGATGATGTGCAGGCCGGAATCGGGCAGAAGATGATGGATGTCCGCCACCCGGCCGGCGACGGAATTCTCGATCGGAATCATCGCCAGCGCTGCCTTGCCGTCGCGCACGGCGGCGAACGCGTCCTCGAACGACCGGCAGGAGAGCGTCGCCATCTCGGGGCGGCTGGACCGGCAGGCGAGATCGGAATAGGCGCCGGGCGAGCCCTGGAAGGCGATGGTGTGCCCAGGGTCGGTGGCCGCGTCCGTGGCGGGGCTTGTGCCGGTCACGAGGGTATACCGGCCAGGATGGCCCGAGCGCGCTCCAGATCGTCCGGCGTATCGACACCAAGCGGAACGGTGTCGACGAGGGCGGCGTCGATTCGCATGCCGTTTTCCAATGCGCGCAGCTGTTCCAGGCGTTCGCGCCGCTCGAGTGGGCTGGGCGGCAAGGCCACGAAGCGGGTCAGCGCGTCGCGGCGGTAGGCGTAAAGGCCGATGTGATGGAAGTGCGGGCCGTCCCCCCACGGCACCGGCAGACGGCTGAAGTAGAGGGCGCGGCCGATGGCGGCGCCGGGGGGCAGTGACACCACCGCCTTGACGACGTTAGGGTTGTCCCGCTCTGCCGCATCGGTGATCGCCGTCACCAGGGTGGCGATGGCGACGTCCGGCTCGGCGAGGGGGGCGACGACGGCGCGGATGACGTCGGCGGCGATTGTCGGCAGGTCGCCCTGCACGTTGATCACCACGTCGTGGCGGCTTTGCGAGTCGACGTGCGCCAGCGCCTCGAAAATCCGGTCCGAGCCCGACGGGTGGTCAGGATCGGTCATTACGGCGGTGCCACCGGCGGAGCGGACGGCGTCGGCGATCTCGGCCTCGGCGCACGCGACGACAACCGGGCCGACGCCCGCCTCGCAGGCGCGGCGCCAAACCTCAACGATCATCGGCTGACCGTTCAGGTCGGCCAGCGGCTTTCCCGGCAGGCGGGTGGACGCCATCCGCGCCGGGATGACGACGATTGGGCGAATTGGCGGTTTGTTTGGCTGGTTCTTTGGATGGTCCATGACGAGCCGACATAGCATATTCGGGCATCATGGCACCAGTTGGTGCGTTGACGGCATCCGCCGGTGCAATTCCGTGAATTGCCGTGGTGCACACGTCATTGAACCTGCACCGACCTTCCGGCTATTGTGCGGTGCCGTTGGTCGCGACGTGAGGCGAAGAATGGCGTGGGGCGAAGAATAAGGACAAGGTGATGCATTTCTCGGTGCTGGAAAAATTCGGGCTGGCGCTTCTGATCTGTGCCTGGGTGATCTATGGCAGCAACTTCATGGGCAATGCGCTTGTCCATGTCGACGAACACGCCTCTCTCGCATCCGCGCCCGCGCTTGAAGAGGGACAGATGCTGGCGGATACCGAAGCCGATCAGGAGGTCGATTTCGCCATGCTGCTGGCCTCGGCCGAGCCGTCCGACGGTGAGAAGGTGTTCGGCAAGTGCAAGGCCTGCCATACCATTGAGGCGGGCGGCGAGAACAAGGTGGGTCCCAATCTTCATAACGTCGTCGGCGCCGACAAGGCGTCAAAAGACGGGTTCGCGTATTCGGGCACGCTGAGCGACATGGATGGAGAGTGGACGTACGAGAACCTTAACGGCTTCCTCGAAAGTCCGAAGACCTATGCCCCCGGCACCAAGATGAGTTTCGCCGGGCTGAGCAAGCCCGAGCAGCGAGCGGCGGTGATTGCCTATCTGCGCCAGAACACCGAAAATCCGCCGGCGCTGCCGGAACCGCAGCCGGCCGCGGCCGAGCCGGCGGAAAAAGAGCCGGCGGGCGAGGAACCGGCTGCAGAGCAGGTGCCGGAGCAGGCCGAATCAGCGGAGGCGGCTGGCGATAAGCCGGCGCCCGAAACCGCCCAGGCTGCGGGAGGCGCTGCGGCCGCGGCCGGCGCCGGCATCGGGGCGCGGCTGGCCAGCGCCGACGCGGCGGCCGGCGAGAAGGTCTTCAACAAGTGCAAGGCGTGCCATTCGATCGAGGCGGGAGGCAAGAACAAGGTTGGCCCCAACCTGCACAACATTGTCGGCGCCGACATTGCCTCCAAGGAAGGCTTTTCCTATTCCAGCGCCATGCAGGATATGCCCGGTACGTGGAGCTACGAGGAACTGTACACGTATCTGGAGGATCCCAAGGCGGAAGTTCCGGGCACGAAGATGAGCTTCGCCGGCCTCAAAAAACCGGAGGACCGGGCGAACGTGATCCTCTTCCTGAAGGAAAACACAGAGAACGCGCCACCGTTGCCATGAGCGACACCGGGACTGACTGGGACCTCGACCGGCGCGTCGGCCTTGCCATCGCGATGGCCGACGCGGTGCGGCCCACCGTACTCGGCTATTTCCACGGCGACATCGGTTTCGACGTCAAGCCGGATGCGACGCCGGTAACCAAAGCCGACCGGGAAGTCGAAAGCGTGATGCGGCGGATGATCGAGGAGGCCTTTCCCGAGCACGGCATTCTGGGCGAGGAGCACGACGCGGTACGCACCGACGCAAGCGAGGTCTGGGTGCTCGACCCCATCGACGGCACGAAGTCGTTTGTGACCGGCAAGCCATTGTTCGGCACCCTGATCGCGCTGGTGCGCGACGGACGGCCGCGGGTGGGCATCATCGATATGCCGGCGTTGAACGAACGCTGGGTCGGGGTCGAAGGACGGCCGACGGTGTACAACGATAACGCCAGCCGGGTTCGCGCCTGTCCCGATATCGGCGATGCCTGGCTCTATGCTACGTCGCCGCAAATGTTCGTCGGCGACGACGCGCTGGCGTTCGAGCGGGTACGCAAGCGCTGCTCAGTCGCCGTCTACGGCGCCGATTGCTATGCCTACGGGCTGCTGGCGCGCGGTAAGGTCGACCTCGTCTGCGAGGCGCGGATGGCGCCGTATGATTACTGCGCCTTGGTTCCGGTCATCGAGGGCGCCGGCGGCATCATCACCGACTGGTCCGGGCGGCCGCTTGGCCTGCAATCGGATGGCCGCGTGCTGGCGGCGGGCGACCCGCGGACGCACGCCGCGGCGGGCGCGCTGTTGGCCGCGTGACGGCCGAGCGGACGGTCGGGCTTTCGGGCGGGCGGCAGTTCGGCACAGTGCCGCGGCGACGATGCCGTCGGTGGATATGCGCCGTGGTGCTCGTGCTGGCGGCGTCGTTTCCGGCAGCCAGCGAGGTGTTTGCCGGGCAGGAGGGAGCACCGCCGGGCGCTGAAACGCCAGGCGCGCAGACGGTCACCCGCAGCCACGCCATTGCGATGCACGGCGAGCCCAAGTACGGGCCGGAGTTCACGCACTTCGATTATGTCGATCCGGACGCGCCCACCGGTGGCACACTACGGCTCGGCGTTACCGGCACGTTCGACAGCCTCAATCCCTACATCCCGAAAGGAAATCCTGCCGCCGGCGTTGGCGCCGAAACGCTGACCGCCGCCAGCGAGGACGAGCCGTTCACCCGCTACGGCCTGATCGCCGAGACGATCGAATGGCCGGAGGATCGTTCCTGGGTACGCTTCACGCTGCGTGAGAACGCGCGCTGGCACGACGGCCAGCCGATTACCGTCGAGGACGTCATATTCTCCTTCGAGACCCTGAAGACGAAGGGCCAGCCGTTCCTGCGCTTTTATTACGCGTCCATCGCTGGCGCTGAAAAGGTGGGACCGCGAACGGTCGAGTTCCGCTTTACCGAGGCCGGCAATCGGGAGCTGCCGCTAATCGCCGGCGAAATACCGGTTCTGCCCAAGCACTATTGGGAGGGTCGCGACTTCGCGGCGACGACGTTGGAGCCGCCCTTGTCCAGCGGACCCTATCGGGTTGTTCACGTCGATGCCGGACGCAGCCTGGAGGTGGAGCGGGTGGACGATTACTGGGGCCGCGATTTGGCTGTCAACCGAGGCATCAACAACTTCGATCACATCCGCTATGAGTATTTCCGCGACGACACGGTGCTGCGTCAGGCGCTCAAGGGCGGGGTCATCGATTTTCGCAACGAAAACCAAGCCAAGGCGTGGGCGCTGGACTATGACATCCCCGCCGTTCGTAACGGCTGGCTGATCAAGGAAACGGTGCCGCATGAGCGGCCTGCCGGCATGCAGGCGTTCGTTTTCAACACCCGCCGGGCGCTGTTCGCCGATGCGAATGTGCGCCGCGCGCTTGCCTATGCGTTCGATTTCGAGTGGACCAACCGCATCCTATTTTTCGATCAGTACACGCGGACGACGAGCTATTTCGCCAATTCGGAACTAGCGTCCAGCGGCCTGCCCGAGGGCGAGGAGCGGCGCATTCTGGAGCCGTATCGCGGACGGGTCCCGGACGAGGTGTTCACACAGCCCTTCACCGTGCCGACGACCGACGGCACCGGCTGGCCGCGGGACAATCTGGAAGCGGCGCTGCGGCTGCTGGGCGAGGCGGGCTGGCATGTCCGCGACCTTAGCCTGGTCAACGACGAGACCGGCCGGCCGTTCGAGTTCGAGATCCTTATCGTCAGTCCGACCTTTGAGCGGGTCATGCTGCCATTCGTGCGCAACTTGAAGCGGCTTGGCATCGAGGCGCGCGTCCGGCTGGTCGACGAAACCCAGTACATCAACCGCATCCGAGATTACGATTTCGACATGGCGATGCTGGTCTGGGGGCAGTCCGAATCGCCCGGCAACGAGCAGCGGAGCTTCTGGGGCTCCGAGGCGGCGGACACGCCGGGCTCGCGCAACTGGGCCGGCATCAAGGACCCGGTCGTCGACGCACTCATCGAGCAGGTGATCACCGCGCCGGATCGGGACGACTTGGTTAACCGGGTCCATGCGCTGGACCGGGTACTGCTGTGGGGAAATTACGTCATCCCGGCGTGGCACCTGAGCGCCGACCGGGTCCTTTTTTGGGATAAGTTCGGCCAGCCGTCGGTGGTGGCGCCGCGCGGCGTCAACGTCGACACCTGGTGGTTTGATCCCATTAAGGCGGCACGCCTGGAAGCGCGGGAGCGCGAGGTTGGCGGGGCGGAGGGGGCGGACACGCCGGGTATTGCCGTGATGCTGGCCGTCGCGGCCGGTCTGGGCATTGCCGGCACTCTGGTTATCCGCCGTGCGCTCGGCCGCCGGTCGGCCTGAGGAGATAGAGTATGGGCGCCTATATCCTTCGCCGTCTCTTGTTCATCGTGCCGACGCTGCTGGCGATCATGGTGATCAATTTCGTTATCATCCAGATCGCCCCCGGCGGACCGGTGGAAAAGGTTATCGCCGAACTGACCGGCGTCGGCTCCGACATCACCGAGCGGGTAAGCCGCGCCGGCACCGGCGAGACGCTGGGCGGGGGAGGTGGTGCCGGCGGCGGCGGAGGCGGGGGGACGACCGGCCGCTACCGGGGCGCCCAGGGCCTCGATCCAGCGTTCATCGCCGAGCTTGAAAAACAGTTCGGTTTCGACAAGCCGCTGTGGGAGCGGTTCATCACCATGATGGCGCGGTACGCGGTGCTGGACTTCGGCGACAGCTTTTTTCGTGATCGGTCGGTGATCGACCTCGTTCTCGACAAGCTGCCGGTGTCGATCAGTCTCGGGCTGTGGACGACGCTGATCACCTACCTGATCTCGATTCCGCTTGGCGTCGCCAAGGCGGTGCGCGATGGCTCGCGCTTCGACGTCTGGACGTCGGTCGTCGTCATCATCGGCAACGCGGTGCCGGCGTTCCTGTTCGCGGTTTTTCTGCTGGTCGTGTTTGCCGGCGGAAGTTACCTCGACTGGTTTCCCCTGCGCGGTCTGGTGTCCGACAACTGGGACGAGCTGGCTTGGCCGGACCGCATCCTCGATTACTTCTGGCACATCACGCTGCCGGTAGGCGCGATGGTAATTGGCGGCTTTGCGACGTTGACCATGCTGACCAAGAACTCATTTCTCGACCAGATCAACCAGCAGTATGTGATGACCGCGCGCGCCAAGGGCCTGACCGAGGGCCGCGTGCTCTACGGTCATGTGTTCCGCAACGCCATGCTGATCGTCATCGCCGGCTTTCCCAGCGCCTTCGTCTCGATCCTGTTCACCGGCACGGTGTTCATCGAGGTGATCTTCTCCCTCGACGGGCTCGGCCTTCTCGGCTTCGAAGCCGCGTTCAATCGGGATTATCCGTTGATGTTCGGGACGTTGTACTTCTTCTCCATGATCGGCCTGCTGCTCAACCTGGTCGGCGACGTCATGTACATGATCGTCGATCCGCGCATCGACTTCGAAAGCCGCGCTTTGTGAGCGCCCCGCTGTGAGAGCTATGAACCCATTGACCCGGCGGCGGCTGGCGAACTTCAAGGCTAACCGGCGCGGCTACTGGTCGCTGTGGATCTTTCTGGCGCTGTTCGGCATGAGCCTGTTCGCCGAGGTGATCGCCAACGACCGGCCGTTCGTGGTCTCGTACGACGGCCAGTGGTTCACGCCGATCATGGCCGACTATCCGGAGACGGCGTTCGGCGGCACGCTGCCGACCGTCGCCGACTATGGCGACCCGTTCGTGCGGCAGCGCATCGCGGAGAACGGCTGGATGATCGAGCCGTTGTTCTCGTTCAATCATCGCACGGTGGCCTGGGACGTGACGGAAGCAGTGCCGTCGCCGCCCGACCGCCGTCATTGGCTGGGCACCGACGATCAGGCCCGAGACGTGCTGGCGCGCACCATATACGGGTTTCGGATTTCGGTGCTGTTCGGCTTCACGCTCACCATCGTTAGTGCTGTCGTCGGCGTCGCCGCCGGCGCTGTGCAGGGCTATTTCGGCGGCTGGGTGGACCTGCTGTTCCAGCGCTTCATCGAGGTGTGGTCGTCCATCCCCATCCTCTATGTGCTGATCATTCTGGCCAGCGTCATCGAGCCCAGCTTCTGGTGGCTTCTCGGCATCATGCTGTTGTTCCAATGGATGGGCTTCGTCGGCGTCGTGAGGGCCGAGTTTCTGCGGGCGCGCAACTTCGACTATGTGCGCGCCGCCCGCGCGCTCGGCGCCGGCGACGGTGTCGTCATGTTCCGCCACGTACTGCCCAACGCCATGGTGGCGACGCTGACCTTTCTGCCGTTCATACTCGCCGGATCGGTGACGGCACTCACCGGCCTCGACTTTCTCGGCATCGGCCTGCCGCCGGGCTCAGCGTCGCTGGGGGAGCTTCTCGCCCAGGGCAAGGCCAACCTGCAGGCGCCGTGGCTGGCGCTGACCGGATTTTTCGTCATCGCACTGATGCTGTCGCTGCTGATCTTTATCGGCGAGGCGGTGCGCGACGCCTTCGACCCGCGCAAGACGTTCAGCGATTCGCCGCTCGACGACGCCCTGGTGGTGCCTGGCCCGCGCGCGGCGACGGCGGCAGGTGAGTAGAGCGATGACCATGGGCGACACACTGCTGGATGTCGACGACCTGGCGGTGACCTTCGGCGAGGGCGTGCGCGAGGTTCGCGCCGTCCGCGGGGTGAACTTCACCATTCGTAAGGGCGAGACGATGGCGCTGGTCGGCGAGAGCGGTTCCGGCAAGTCGGTGACGGCGCTGTCGATCATGCGGCTGTTGCCGTATCCGCTTGCCCGCCACCCGAAGGGCGCCATCCGTTACCAGGGCGAAGACCTGATGACCGCGCCGGTGACACGGATGCGGGCGTTGCGCGGCGACCGGCTGACGATGATTTTCCAGGAGCCGCTCACCTCGCTCAACCCACTGCATTCGATCGAAAAGCAGATCGCCGAGGTGCTGCTGGTGCACGGACGGGTGAGCCGGGCGCGGGTGCGTGAGCGCGTGGTCGAGCTTTTGCACCTGGTCGGGCTGGGCGAGGCGGAAAAGCGGCTGCACTCCCTGCCGCACGAGTTTTCAGGCGGCCAGCAGCAACGGGTGATGATCGCCATGGCGTTGGCCAACGAGCCGGACCTGCTCATCGCCGACGAGCCGACGACGGCGCTCGACGTCACCATCCAGGCGCAGATCCTGGAGCTGCTGATGGAACTGCAGAGCCGCCTGCACATGGCGCTGCTGCTGATCACCCACGACCTGACGGTGGTGCGGCGGATCGCCGAGCGTGTGTGCGTGATGAACGACGGCCGTATCGTCGAGCAGGGACCGGTCGACGACGTGTTCACGCGCCCCGCCCATCCGTACACCCGCCAGCTGCTCGCCGCCGAGCCGAAGGGGCATCCTGATCCGGCGTCGGCTGATGCGCCGGAGCTTGTCCGTGCCACCGATATGAAGGTGTGGTTTCCGGTCCGTCGCGGGCTGTTCCGGCGCACTGTCGATCACATCAAGGCGGTGGACGGGATCTCGCTCGAGCTGAAGCGCGGGCACACGCTGGGCGTGGTGGGGGAGAGCGGCTCCGGCAAGACGACGCTCGGTCGGGCGCTGCTGCGGCTGATGCCGAGCCAGGGCCGCGTCGTCTTCGACGGCCAGGCCATCGACGGGCTATCATGGTCGGCGCTCCGGCCGTTGCGCCGCCGGATGCAGATCGTGTTCCAGGACCCGTACGGCAGCCTAAGCCCGCGTCTGTCCGTCGGGGCCATCGTCGGCGAGGGCCTCGCCATCCACCGCCTCGGCGGGAACCGCCACGAGCGTCGGGCGCTGATCGCTCGCGCGCTGACCGAGGTCGGCTTGGACGAAACGGTTCAGGACCGCTATCCGCACGAATTCTCGGGCGGTCAGCGCCAACGGGTGGCGATCGCCCGGGCGCTTGTGCTCAAGCCCGATCTGATCGTCCTCGACGAACCGACCAGCGCCCTCGACGTCTCGGTGCAGGCGCAGATCGTCGAGCTGCTGCGCCACCTGCAGCGAACGTACGGGCTTGCTTATGTGTTTATCAGCCATGACCTGCGGGTGGTGCGGGCGCTCGCCCATGACGTGCTGGTGATGCGCGACGGCCAAGTCGTCGAGCAGGGCCCTGCGGAGGCTGTCTTCGCCCGGCCGCGAAGCGCCTACACCCGCGCGCTGATGGCCGCCGCCTTCGATCTGAAAACGGGGCCGGAAGCGGCGGCGGTCAGCAACTGAAAACAGCTCGCCGGCCGCCGGGAAACACCGACGGCCGGCCAAGAGAACGCTTCAGAAAGAAATCTCGGTCCTGGGCGGACCCTGATCCGATGCATCGGCGGCAGCTCGGCACGCGCTGACCCGGTCTCCGCCAATGCTTTTGTCGTCGGCGAAGGCCTGGCGGACGACACGCGTCCGCTCGTCGGCCAGCGCCTGCAATTTCTGCGCGGTTTCCTTCATGCTGCCGCCCGAGCCGGCAACCGCGCGCATGTCGGCGCCGGTGGCGCGTCCGCACACCTGCAGCGACAGGTTGGGCTTTTCCTTCAGGATGCGGATCAGGCCGCTGATCAGCGACTTGTCGTCGGCATCGAGCGTTGCCTGGCCCGGTTCGAACGTCACCGGCTGCAGACCGCTGCCGTCGCTGCCCAGCAGCGCCTGTCCGCCCTTGGCGAGAAGGTTGAACGGCGCCGTGACCGCCGCCGTGACCGCGCCGGCCACGGCCGATCCGATGACCCGCGTAATGTCGAACTCGGGCGAGTTCAGGTCGCCTTTGACCGGGATGGTAAGCTTAATCTGGCCGTTGGCGTCCTCCATGATCGCCACCGCCGTTTCCACCGGCACGCCGATGGTCGACGACAGCTCCTTGTTCTGTTCGGCGCTGAGGCCCTCGAACCGGAGCTTGTCCACCACGATGGCAACTTGGCCGTTGAGATTGCCGGACTGGGCGGTGGCGTCGGTATCCACCGAAAGCTGTCCCTGACGGATGTTGACGCCGACGGCTTGCGCAACGTAAGGGGAAACCTCGGGCATCTCAAAGCGCTTGATCTTTGCCGTGAGGTTGAAATCGGGTTGCGGCTTGAACGGTGCCGCCGAGCCCACCGCCTGGACGGTGCTGAAGTTATTGACAAGGACATCCAGCGCGAGGTCCATCGGCTGGCTGGGATTGGCGGTTGAGATGTTTAACACCTCCAGCTTCTTGATTTCGGCCTTCATCGTCACGTCAGGTTTCGTCGAGTCGTCGGTAAAGTTCACGACGCCGGTGTCGGTAATCGCGAAGCGGCCGACAGTCACGTCCGGCAGCGGCACATCGGACGGCGGTTCGTCCGACGGGGGGAAGGCAGTCAAAATCGCGTTGGTGACGCGCGCCTGCGGACGGCGCACCACCAGTTCGGCGCCGGTGACCGACGGCTGCTGATCGACCTGGAAGTCGGTGAGCTCGATGCCGTCCACCGACACGTCGGCCGCGTCGCCGCCCTCGACCTGGGCGGTCAGGGTCGTGAGCGCGAGATCGAACGCCGCCTGCCACGTCAGCGCGTCCGGCGCGATATTGGCCTCGGCGCTGTCGATGGTCACGTCGAGGCGTTCGAAGCCGCCCGACATCGGCGGCTGTTTTGCCGTTTTCGGCATGGTCGCCGCCGCCTGATCGAGGGCCACCGTGCCGTTGGTCCTGACCGCCGTCGTCCCGCCGGCGAGCTGCACGTCGAGACTGGCAAGCGCCACGTTGAGGGCCGCGAGGGTGGCGTTGATCGGCTCGGCGCCCTCCTGGGGAACGCCGGCGTCGACACCCTGGACGCCGAGCGTCAAGGCGCCCCTCAGACGTGTGTCGCCGCCGGCGACCTCGGCGTTGATGTTATCGAGCGTGACATCGACCTGATTGACGGTCGCTTGCACCGGCTGATCGACGGTGATGGCGCGGACGGTCGTCGTGCCGGCGGTGGATGCGTCGATGGCACCACCCGGTTCCATTCGGATGCCGAGCGTCGACAGGGCGACGTTGATCTGGTCCGCCGCCGCTTGCGCCGGGCCGGTCAGGCCGGCCTGCGCGATGGTCACCGTTGGCACCAGGGTGCCGTCGATGGCGCCGCTGGACGCGACGGTCACGTTCAGGTCGGATAGATCGACTTTCGTTTCATCGAAGGTGATGCGGGCGGGGCCAGCATCAATGGCCTCGGCGCCGGTCAGCGTCACGCCGACGGTACCGGTTACCGTGCCCTTTTCGGCCGGGTTGCCTGAGTAGGCGACATCGACGTCGACGTTGGCGCCTTGCATGTCGACAGCGAAGGCGTCCGGCATCGACAGGTTCATGCCGGCGGCGGCGATGGTCCCCTTGGTTTTAAGATCGATGGGACCATCGGGGTCCAGGACGACGTCATGGTGAAGGTCGACATCGACCGTTCCCTCGGTGCGATCGAAGCCGAGCGGCCCGATAAAGCGCGTGATCCGCGGCACCGTAATGCCGGTAACCTGGGTTCTGACGTCGGCCTTGATCTTGTCGCCGAACGGCTTGGCGGTGCCTTCGACGCGGACGAGGATATCGTTGACGGCGGCGGCGAGCGCAAGACGTCCCGGATTCTCCGGCTCCCACATGCGGAAATCCTCAAGAACCAGGCGGTCCAGGTTGAGGCTAAGCGTCCCTTTCTGGCGGTCGGTGTAGAAGACGCGGAAATCGTAAAGTTCGAACCGGTTGAGGCCGGCTCCCCAGCCGCTTTCCTCGCCTTCCTCCTCGGGCGGTGGCGGCTCGGAGGCTTCCGCCTCCGCCTCCGCCAGTTTCTGGACATCAATGCCGTTAACCAGGATGGTGCCGTCGGTTTCCTTGGTGATCTGGATATCCACTCCGCTGAGCAGCACGCGCTCGATCAGCGCCTGCTGTTGAAACAGGTTGAGCAGTCGCCACTCGACACCGAACTGCTTTACTTCGGCCAGCGGGGCGTCGGGGATGCCGATCCGCACCGGCCCAAACCAGACTTGGCGCTTGAGCAGGTTGATGTCGAAGGTTTCCGTCCCCTCGATGACCAGGCCGCGCTTTTCCATCTCGTTCTTGACGACGTAGCGGGCGACGTAGTTGGGAACGAAGACGATTATGGCGGCGAGGAGAACGACGATGCCGCCGACGATGTACGGCCAGCGGCGCCGGCGTCGGCGGGGCGCTGCCGGCTGGCTTGTGCCGGTGACCGGCGTTTTCGTATCGTCCGTGCTCATGCCTGCCCCGTCCTTCCCCGTGTGGATTTATGGCCCCGCTGTATTCATGACCGTCCGGCCTTTTTTGGGCCGATTCAGCGTTGCATCGCCGACGCGCCGGCGGACCCCGTCTCCTGTCGGTGTGAACCCGAACCGGCCGTCGCACCAGGATGACCGACCGCGCCAGGGTCGCCAAACGGTTTTACTTCCGACGCCGGCATTGAGACCAAGTCTTTAATGGTCTTTGTCCGCAGAGCGTTGTCGACGGCCTGATCGACCATCTGCTGGGTCGTCCGGATCGCCTGCTCGGCGCCAAACCATCTGAGGTCGTGGGCAATCGCCGGCCGGCGTACGGCGTCGTAAACCAGTTTCAGTGGCGTGGTTTCCAACGGTACGCTGGGGACGTAGCTCGCCGGGGCATCGGTGGTCGTTCGCACCAGACCGGCCTGTTCGAGATCGCTCAACACCTCCTCGATGGTGGCGGTCGGTATCCGCGCGGCGACGCGCAGATCATCCAGGGTCGGCGGCGCGTTGCCGGCATAGAAAGCACGGCCGACCGTCGCCATCACGCCGAGCGCCAGACGCTCGCGTTCCTGACACGCGGTCAGTCGCGGCACCGCGGCGGGGCCGGAGGCGACGTATTCCGGATGCTGGAGGTAAAACGCGATGTCCGCACCGACGAGGACGATCAGCCAGTTCAGATACATCCAGTAAATGAACACGATGACGGTGGCGAACGCCGAATAGATGGCCTGGTAGCTGCTGGAACCGGCAACGAAGATGGCGAACAGAGAGCCGGCCATCGCCCACAGAAACCCAGCGATAACGGCGCCGACGAGCGCCGGTACAATTCGAACGCGGATGTTCGGAACGAAGGCGTACGCGAAGGTCAGCGCCAGGATGACGAGAACACCCGGAACCATGCGGCCGCCCCACTCGATGAGCGTTCCGAGCACGGCGATCTCGGCCAGCTTCTGAACCACGGCGCTAGACTGAAGCGACGCGGCAAGGCCGAGGGCGGAAAACATGAGCAGCGGTCCGACCAGGATGACGCTGATGTAATCGGTGAACTTGCGGAACAGCGTCCGGTCGGTGATCACGTGCCAGATCTCGTTGAACGCGCGTTCGATGCGCTGAACGACGACGATGGCCGTATAGACCAGCACGCCGAGACCGATGGCGCCGAGAACGCCGACCTGAATGTTATCGACGAAGCCGAGAACTTGGCCGGTGATTTCGTTGGCTTCGGCGCCTAGCGGCGCCAGCGCGTTGGCCAGCATCGGCTGCAACTGGTTGTGGACGCCGAGGCCTTTGAGGACCGAGAAGCTGAACGCCAGCAGAGGCACGAACGACAGCAGTGACGCGTACACCAGACCCGACGCGTGCAGGGTCAAATATCCTTCTGTAACATCGCGCGCGACGGCGTAGATGAGGCGGAGAACATGGAGGCCGCGCGCCGGCCACCGCGACAGCCCGCCCCGGTCGTCGCGCCACAACCAACGGGCGACGGGCGGGATGAACGGTGGCGGTTCGGCCATGACAACTCCCGGTACGGATGCCCGACATGTCCGATCGATTGTTGCCGATGTCAACCGACAACGCCATAGGCGAAGCCGAGCAGCAGAACGCCGAGAACAATTCGGTAGACGACGAAGGGGGTGAAGCTCGCGTGGCGCAGCCAAGCCATCATCAACGCGATGGCGCCAAGCGCGGCAACGAAGGCGAGTGCGCCCGCCGTGACCGCAGCCGAGGTCAGCGCTTGATCGCCGGCCCTGTAGATGTCCAGGCCAGCCAGCAGACCGGCGGCGAGGATGGTCGGCACCGACGTCAGCAGCGAGAACCGGGCCGCCTCGGTGCGGGCAAAGCCAAGCGCGCGCCCGGCGGTCATGGTGACGCCGGAGCGGCTCGTTCCCGGCACCAGCGCCAACGCCTGCGCCATGCCGATGATGATCGCGTCCTTGAGCGTGATGCCGTCGAGCGTGCGGTCGGTGCGGCCGAAGCGGTCGCAGACGTAAAGGAGGGCGGCATAGACGAGGTTCGCCCAGGCGATGACGACGATCGAGCGGATGCCCGCCGACATGACTTCGTTGAGGAACAGGCCGGCAATGACCACCGGAATGGTGGCGACGACGATGAGAAGTGCCAGGCGCGCATTGACATCGCGCCGCCCGCGCAGCATGTGAACTAGGCCGACAAGCATGGCGAGCAGGTCACGCCAGAAATAAATAATTACCGCGGCCAGGGTGCCGACGTGCACGGCAACGTCCACCAGCAACCCCTGGTCAGGCCAGCCGAAGACGACCGGAACCAGGATTAGGTGGGCCGACGAACTGATCGGCAGGAATTCCGTGATGCCCTGGACGACGGCCAGGACAACGATATGGATCATGCTCATCACTGATACCCACCCGGAGTGATGACCGGTGCGGGGAAGACACGGTGTCGCGGGCCATGCGCAAAGAAACGTTTGCGAGGACGCCGTGACCTTGTAAATTCCCTGAGCGCACGGACATGAGAGGAGACGCGGCGGTCATTACTGCCGTGCAGCGGATTGGTCAAGAGGCGCCAGCGGGGCCGAAACTCCCCGATTCCATCGGGCGACCAACGCAAAAAAATAACGTGCCGCGGGTTTTTGAGCAGGTGTCGGGCTGGAGGTGGGCGGCGGCCAGAGAAACAGGATACGCCATATGACGAAGTGCGCCGTGGATAGAGAACAGGGGCTTTATTCCCCCGCAAATGAGCACGATGCCTGCGGCATCGGCTTTGTGGCCAACATCAAGAACCGGAAGAGCCATGAGATTGTCGATCAGGGGCTGAGCATTCTCTGCAACCTGAAGCATCGGGGCGCGGTCGGGGCCGACCCGCTGGCTGGTGACGGTGCGGGTATTCTCATTCAGCTTCCGGATGCGATGCTGCGGGCCGAGGCGGAAGCACTCGGGATCACGTTGCCTCCTTTCGGCGCGTACGCGGTGGGCATGGTGTTTCTTCCATCGGACATCGAGCAGCGGGACGCATGCGTCGCCGCGTTCGAGCGCGTCGTTCCGGCGGAAGGCCAGACCCTGCTCGGCTGGCGGGATGTGCCGACGAATAACGCAGTGCTTGGCGAAAGCGTCAAACCGATTGAACCGGTCATTCGCCAGGTTTTCATCGGCCGCGGTGATACGTGTGCCGACGTCGACGCGTTCGAGCGCAAGCTGTTCGTCATCCGCAAGCAGGTGCACCACGCGATCTGGGACTTTGGAGTGCGCGATACGACGCACTTTTACATCGTGTCGCTGTCGTCACGGACGATGAACTACAAGGGAATGATCCTGGCCGAGAATCTCTCGACCTATTATCCGGATTTACAGGACCCGCGTCTGACGTCGGCGATCGCCCTGGTCCATCAGCGCTTTTCCACCAACACGTTCCCATCCTGGCGTTTGGCGCAGCCGTTCCGCTACCTCTGTCACAACGGCGAGATCAACACGCTCAAGGGTAATATCAACTGGATGCTGGCACGTCGCGCGTCGATGTCGTCGAAGCTGCTCGGGGACGATCTGGAAAAGCTGTGGCCGCTGATCGGTGACGGCTCGTCGGACTCGGCGACCTTCGACAACGCGCTGGAATTGCTGGTGGCCGGCGGCTACTCGCTGGCACACGCGATGATGATGATGATCCCAGAAGCGTGGGACGCCAACCCGCTGATGGATCCGGGCCGGCGCGCGTTCTATGAGTATCACGCGGCATTGATCGAGCCGTGGGACGGTCCGGCGGCGGTCGCCTTCTCCGACGGGCGCCAGATCGGCGCCACCCTCGATCGCAACGGGCTCAGGCCGGCGCGCTATGTCGTCACCGACGACGACCTGTGCGTGCTGTCGTCCGAAGTGGGCGTGCTGCCGATCCCGGAAAGCAAGATCGTCCAAAAGTGGCGCCTGCAGCCGGGCAAGATGTTCCTCATTGATCTGGAAGAAGGGCGCATCGTCGACGACGATGAGGTGAAGGAGCAGCTCGGCGCGGCACGTCCGTACCAGACATGGCTGGATAAGACGCAGATCCAGGTTGGCGACCTGCCGGCCGAAGTAGGCCCGATGGCGCCCGATGCGCACACGCTGCTCGACCGGCAGCAGGCGTTCGGCTACACCCAGGAAGACGTGCGGTTTTTCCTCACGCCAATGGGGCTCACCGGCGAGGACCCGATCGGCTCGATGGGCCGCGACACGCCGCTGGCGGTGCTGTCCGACCGCTCGAAAATGCTGTTCGACTATTTCAAGCAGTGCTTCGCGCAGGTCACCAACCCGCCCATCGATCCGATCCGCGAAGAGCTGGTGATGTCGCTGGTGTCACTGATCGGGCCGCGGCCGAACCTGATGGAGCCGGAAGGCGCCGCCGGTCACAAACGGCTGGAAGTGCGCTCGCCGATTCTCAGCAACGTCGATCTGGAGCGCATCCGCCGCATCGAGAACCATGTCGACAACGCGTTCCGTACCTACACGCTGGACATGACGTATCCGGTAAAGGAGGGCGCCGACGGCATGGCGCCGGCGCTGGATCGGTTGTTCGAGAAGGCCTGCCAGCGCGTCCACGACGGCTACAACATCCTGATCCTGTCAGACCGCAACATTGGCGCCGACCGCATCGCGGTGCCGTCGCTGCTCGCCACCGCAGGCGTGCACCATCACCTGATCCGCAAGGGGCTGCGGACGTCGGTGGGCCTGGTCGTCGAGACCGGCGAAGCCCGGCAGGTGCATGATTTCTGCCTGCTTGCCGGCTACGGTGCCGAGGCGATCAACCCGTACTTGGCGTTCGACACGCTGTCGGCGCTGCGCAGCGACATGCCCACCGACCTCAGCGAAGCGGACATGCACACCCGCTACGTCAAGGCCGTGAACAAGGGCATCCTTAAGGTGATGTCGAAGATGGGCATCTCGACCTATCAGTCGTACTGCGGCGCGCAGATCTTCGACGCAATCGGTCTGTCGAGAGCGTTCGTCGACGCCTATTTCGTCGGCACCCACACGCCGGTGGAGGGTATCGGTCTCGACGAGGTCGCCGGCGAAACGGTGCGCCGCCATCTGCTGGCTTACGGCGATTCGCCGGTGCTTCGCCACCAACTTGATCCGGGCGGCGACTTCCAGTTCCGGCTGCGCGGCGAAGAGCACATGTGGACGCCGGAGACCATCGGGCTTTTGCAACACGCCGTTCGCTCAGCCGATTACAAGCGGTTCAAGGCGTTCACCAAGCGGATGAACGATCATTCGCGGAAACTGAAGAACCTGCGCGGGCTGTTCGATCTGAAACCGGCGGCGGAGCCGGTGCCGCTGGATGAGGTGGAGCCGGCGTCCGAGATCGTCAAGCGATTCGCCACCGGTGCCATGTCCTTCGGATCGATCTCGTGGGAAGCGCACACAACACTGGCCATCGCCATGAACCGGGTCGGCGGCAAATCCAACACCGGCGAAGGCGGCGAGGAGTCGAGCCGCTACAAGCCGATGCCGAACGGCGATTCCATGCGCTCGGCGATCAAGCAGGTGGCGTCGGGACGGTTCGGGGTCACTACGGAATACCTGGTGAACGCCGACGACCTGCAGATCAAGATCGCGCAGGGCGCCAAGCCGGGCGAGGGTGGCCAGCTTCCCGGTCACAAGGTCGACGACTGGATCGCCAAGGTGCGCTATTCGACGCCCGGCGTCGGTCTCATATCGCCGCCGCCGCACCACGACATCTACTCCATCGAGGATCTGGCGCAGCTCATCTTCGATCTGAAGAACGTCAATCCCGAGGCCCGGGTGAGCGTCAAGCTGGTCTCCGAGGTCGGCGTCGGCACCATCGCCGCTGGTGTCTCGAAGGCGCACGCCGATCACGTCACCATCGCCGGCTTCGACGGCGGCACCGGCGCCTCGCCGATCACGTCGATCCAGCATGCCGGGCTTCCGTGGGAAGTCGGCCTCGCCGAGACCCATCAGACGCTGGTGCTGAACGCTCTGCGCGGCCGGATCGCCGTGCAGGTCGACGGCGGGTTGCGGACCGGCCGCGACGTCGTCATCGGCGCCATCCTGGGTGCGGATGAGTTCGGCTTTTCGACCGCGCCGCTGATTTCGGCCGGCTGCATCATGATGCGCAAGTGCCACCTGAATACCTGCCCGGTCGGGGTGGCGACGCAGGACCCGGTGCTGCGTCGGCGGTTCAACGGCCAGCCCGACCACGTGGTCAACTTCATGCTGTTCGTCGCCGAGGAGGTGCGCGAGCTGATGGCGTCCCTGGGCGTGCGCTCGATGAACGAGATGATCGGCCGTACCGACCTGCTGGAGACGCGTTCCGGGGTCGAACACTGGAAAGCGAGCGGGCTCGACTTCAGCCGAGTGTTCTACCGGCCGCCGGCCGGTGACGAGGTCGCCCGGTACAATACCGAGAGCCAGGACCATGGGTTGAGCCATGCGCTGGACCGCTGGCTGATCGATCAGGCGCAGCCGGCGCTGGAGGAGTGCCGACGGCCGGTGCGCATCGAAACCAAGGTGCGCAACGTCAACCGTATCATCGGGGGCATGCTGTCCGGCGAGGTGGCGAAACGCTACGGTCTCGACGGATTGCCCGAGGACACGATCTGGATCAAGTGCACCGGAACGGCCGGGCAAACGTTCGGCGGCTTTCTGGCCCGCGGGATCACGCTGGAATTGGAGGGCGATGCTAACGATTACGTCGGTAAGGGCCTCTCCGGCGGTAGGGTGATCCTCTATCCCTCCCGCGACAGCCGCCTCGTCGCACACGAAAATATGATCATCGGCAACACGGTGCTCTATGGCGCCATCGCCGGCGAGGCGTATTTCCGCGGCATGGCGGGCGAGCGGTTCGCGGTGCGTAACTCCGGCGCCTATGCCGTCGTTGAAGGGGTTGGCGACCACGGATGCGAATACATGACCGGCGGCTGCGTGGTCGTGATCGGGCCGACGGGCCGCAACTTCGCCGCCGGCATGAGTGGCGGTGTCGCCTATGTGCTCGACGAGGAGGGAACGTTCGAGGAGCGGTGCAACCTCGCCATGGTCGAACTGGCCCCCATCGCCGACGAGGACAGGCACCTAGAGGCGATGTATCACCAGGGCGGCGATCTGGAAACGCATGGGCTGGTGCAGGTTTTGCCGGATATGACCCGCGACGACGCGCTCAGGATCAACCGGCTGATCGCCAACCATGCCCGCTACACCAACAGCGACCGGGCGCAGCACATTCTCGACAACTGGAACGCCTATCTGCCCAAGTTCGTCAAAGTGATGCCGGTCGATTACCGCCGTGCGCTGGAGCAGATGCAGGCACGTTGGCGGCCGACGGAAAGCACCGGCGTCAGTGTCGCGGTAGGGTATTGAGAACGATGGGTAAGCCGACGGGATTTCTGGAGATCAGCCGCCGGGATCGGGCCTATGAACCGATAACGGAGCGCGTGCACCATTGGAAAGAGTTCGTGGTTCCGATGAAGGAGACGGAACTGGGCGCGCAGGGTGCGAGATGCATGGATTGCGGCATTCCCTTCTGTCACCAGGGGTGCCCGATCAACAACATCATCCCGGACTGGAACGACCTGGTGTACCGGGGCGGTTGGCGCGACGCGATCGAGGTCCTGCACTCGACCAACAACTTTCCCGAATTCACCGGCCGCATCTGCCCTGCACCGTGCGAGGCGGCGTGCACGCTCAACATCACCGACGAGCCGGTGACGATCAAATCCATCGAATGCGCCATCGTCGACAAGGCGTGGGCGGAAGGGTGGATCACGCCGGCCATTCCCAGCCACCGCACCGGCAAGCGGGTGGCGATCATCGGCTCCGGGCCGGCCGGGCTTGCCTGTGCCCAGCAACTGGCCCGCGCCGGCCACACGGTGGTTGTGTATGAGAAGCGCAACCGCATCGGTGGTTTGCTGCGCTACGGCATTCCGGACTTCAAGATGGAGAAGCATCTGATCGACCGCCGGATGGCGCAGATGCAGGCCGAGGGAGTCGAGTTCCGCCCCAACAGTCACGTTGGCCGCGACATTCCGGTCGGGCGGCTGATGGACGACTTCGATGCGCTCGTCCTCGCCGGCGGGGCCGAGAAGCCGCGCGACCTTCCGGTTCCAGGACGGGAGATGGACGGCATCTATTACGCGATGGATTTCCTGACCCAGCAGAACGCGCGGGTGGCCGGGATGACGGTGCCCGACGACGGCGCCATCCTGGCGACCGGCCGCAACGTTGTCGTCATCGGTGGCGGCGATACCGGCTCCGACTGCGTCGGTACGTCAAACCGCCAGGGCGCCAAATCGGTGACCCAGCTGGAGATCATGCCGCGGCCGCCGGAGAGGGAAGATAAGGCGCTGACGTGGCCGGACTGGCCGCTGAAGCTGCGCACCTCGTCATCGCAGGAGGAGGGGTGCCAGCGCGACTGGTCGGTCTCCACCCGGCGCCTGCTCGGCAACGGCCGGGTCGAAAAGATGGAGCTGGTGCGCGTCGAGTGGGAGAAGTCGGACGGAGGCGACTGGAAGCTGACGGAGATGGAGGACAGTACGTTCACCATCGAGGCCGACATGATCCTGCTGGCGATGGGGTTCACCGGGCCGGTCAACGACGCGCTCTTCGCCGACCTTGGCGTCCAGCTGGACGCGCGCGGCAACGTCGAAGCGGATACGGAAGCCGATCCGGGCGGCTATCAGACCAGCGTCGACAAGGTGTTCGGCTGCGGCGATATGCGGCGCGGGCAGTCGCTGGTCGTCTGGGCAATCCGCGAAGGCCGCCAATGCGCGCGCGCCGTCGACCAGGCGCTGATGGGCCATTCGGAGTTGCCGCGCTGATCAGCGCCGGGCGGCGGGAGGAGAAAATGCAGTGATCGTCTTTAACATGAAGTGCGGCGAGGGGCATGGCTTCGAGGAGTGGTTCGCCAGTTCCGCCGAGTTCGAAGCGCGGTCGGCGGCCAACGACATTGCCTGCCCCGAATGCGGCGACACCCAAGTCGTCAAGGGCATTTCGGCGCCGCGGGTCAACGGTGGCGCGGCCCCCGATGTCGGACCGTGCGGTATGCCGCCGTGCGGAAACGGCATCTGTGCGGCGATGAACTGACGCACGCTAGCGGGCAAACGCGGCGCCGCGGATGAACATGTCCTCCCTGTGGCTGTTTATCGGCGCGGTCAATGGCCTCATTGCCGTGGCCGGTGGGGCCTATGCCCGGCACGGGCCGCTGAGCGCGAGCGGCGCCGAGTGGTTCGCCTTCGGCTCCAATTACCAACTCATGCACGCGCTGGCGTTGATCGGCGTGGCGTGGCTGGCCTCCAGGCTGGGAAGCCGATGGGCCTCAACGGCAGTCGGCGTTGCCGGGCTGTCGTTCAGCGTCGGCATCGTGCTGTTCTCGGGTTCGCTCTACTGGCTCGGCTGGCGGGAGACGCTGCTGGTCGAAGGTGCCGCGCCAATGGGCGGCATGCTGCTGATGCTGGGCTGGCTGGCGCTGGCGGTGAGCGCTCTTGGCGGCTGGCAGCGGCCTGTGGATCGGTAGCCAGTCGTTTACCGAAGGCGGCGCGGGAAGGCGTGGTTGGCCGACCGAGCCCCGGCCAAGTGTTGATGGAGGGGTAGACCGGGACGATGGCTCCCCGCCGTCGTGCGCGGGATGAACCCGCGCATCCATGGAAGCAGCGTGACCAGCCGGGAGCCCGACATAAGAAAGCCGGCCCGAAGGCCGGCTTTCCCTTTTAGCGTACCCTTATGTGTCGCGAACTGGTCAGGCAGCGGCGCTCCACACCGGCGGCGCTTTCGCGGCGCGGTCGGCCAGAGCTTGGCGCTGCTTTTCCAGTTCCGGCGGCAACTGGTCGCCGAACTTGGCAAAATATTCCTTCAGCGCGGCGGCCTCGTTCATCGCACCCTCACGGTTGATGTCCGTGATGCCGTGATACTTCTCGGTCGAGAAGTCGAGACCGGCCCAGGTGATGTCCTTGTAGCGCGGCATCAGACCGAACGGGCTCTCGACGGCGTCAACCCGACCGTGGACACGATCGACGATCCACTTGAGCACCCGCATGTTCTGTCCGAAGCCCGGCCAGATGAACTTGCCGTTGTCGTCCTTGCGGAACCAGTTGGTGCGGAAGATCGTCGGCAGCTTGACGTCCTTGCGGTCGTTCCAGCTTAGCCAGTAACCCCAGTACTGGGCCATGTTGTAGCCCATGAACGGCAGCATCGCGAAGGGATCGCGGCGGATCGCCTCCTGACCGATGGCAGCCGCAGTGGCCTCCGAGCCCATGGTCGCTGCCATGAAGACGCCGTGGTTCCAATCCAGCGACTCATAGACGAGCGGGAACGTCTTCGACAGACGGCCGCCGAAAATAAACGCTTCGATCGGCACGCCGGCCGGATCTTCCCAGGCGGGGTCGATCGTTGGGCACTGGCTGGCCGGCGCGGTGAAGCGCGCGTTCGGGTGCGCCGCCGGCGTGTCCGACGCCGGTGTCCAGTCGTTGCCCTTCCAGTCGATCGCGTGCGCCGGTGCCGGACCCATGCCTTCCCACCAAACGTCGCCATCGTCGGTCAACGCGACGTTGGTGAAGATGGTGTTCGCCTTGATCGACTCCATCGCCATCGGGTTCGAGTCATAGGACGTGCCCGGCGCGACGCCGAAGAAGCCATACTCGGGGTTGATGGCACGCAGGGTGCCGTCGGGCGCCGGCTTGATCCAGGCGATGTCGTCGCCGACCGTGGTTGCTTTCCAGCCTTCGAAGCCTTCCGGCGGCAGGATCATCGCCAGGTTGGTTTTGCCGCACGCGCTGGGGAACGCTGCCGTCACGTAGGTTTTTTCACCCTGCGGCGATTCAAGACCGAGAATGAGCATGTGCTCGGCGAGCCAGCCCTCGTCCCGCGCCATCACCGAGGCGATGCGCAGCGCCAAGCACTTCTTGCCGAGTAGGGCGTTGCCGCCGTAACCGGAGCCGTACGACCAGATCTCATACGTTTCCGGGAAGTGGCAAATGTATTTGCGGTCGATGTTGGGCTCGCACGGCCACGGAACGTCCTTCTGGCCTGGCTCCAGTGGCGCGCCAATCGAGTGCACGCACGGAATGAAGCGATTGTCACCCAGTACGTCCAGGACCTTCTGGCCCATGCGCGTCATGATCCGCATATTGACGACGACGTACGGCGAATCCGTTATCTGCACGCCGATATGCGCAATGGGCGAGCCCAATGGCCCCATGCTGAACGGAATGACGTACATGGTGCGTCCGCGCATGCAGCCGTCGAATTGGCCGCGCAGGACGCCCTTCATCTCATCGGCATCCATCCAGTTGTTGGTGATGCCGGCGTCGTCCTTGTTTTTCGAACAGATGTACGTGCGGTTCTCGACCCGCGCCACATCCGAGGGGTGGGAACGGCAGAGATAGGAGTTCGGCCGCTTCTCCGGGTTAAGGCGCGTGAAACTGCCACCCTTAACCATCAACTCGCACAGTTCGTCGTTTTCTTCCTGGGAGCCGTCAACCCAGTGCACGTTGTCCGGCTTACACAATGCCTCCCACTCGTCGACCCAAGCCAGCAGCTTGGCGTTCGACGTCCGATCGTGTCCCGTTCCTGACATTTATCCCTCACACACCAAAGTGAAAACGTAAAAAGAATGGGTGTCCGACAGCGTCCCGCATTCCCGTTCGCAAACGGTATCCGGTAATTTGCGCTTCGGTTGAACCCGCGCCCGCGTATTCTGCTCGTGACCCAATTACATTAGGGAATTCGCCGATTCTTTCAAGGGAAAGGGCGGCAAACCGACGGCGCGGGCGGTGATTATAACGAGCGAGCGCGCGGCCCGCTGAAACATTTAACGTTTTTGTCAGGCGTGCGCGGGATGTCCTATCCGCCGGCGGCGGCCAGGCGCAGGCCTTCTTCGACGTCGGCGGCGTTGCGGAGCGGCGGGGCGAGGTCGAGGCGGCCAAGCGCGCGGCCCCGCCTCAGGTCCACGCCGTCACCGTCGACGGCGATCACCGACCAGCCGTCGCCTGAGTGCCCGAGGCGTTCCGCCGCCCGGTCGACAACCTTGGCCAGCGGGCCGTTGAGGTGGCGGAGGATCTCCTCCTCGGTGTCGGCAAGGCCATCGACGCCGGAGGGGGCGAGGATAACGTCCGCCGCATCGAGCCAGTCCGCGCGGCCGAAGCCGGCGACCAGATGGGCGCGATCGGCATCGAATCGATAGATATTAAAGTCGGCAAAATCGGCGTAGAGGGATGCGTCCGGATGGCGGGCGAGAAAGCGCCGCTTGAGACGGGGATCGTCCGCCCGCCCGACCCGTCCGACGAGGGACACCCGAGGCCCGGTCTGCGGGTTGTGGCGGCGGCTGGCCGCCTCGATAAGCAGCGACGCACGCGGATCGCGGGCGAGGTTGCGGGTGTGGTCTGACAGATTGGAGAAAAGCAGGATCGGGCTGGCGTCGACATCGCAGGCAACCGTCACCAGCGACGCGTAGGGGGTGCCATCGGCGAGCGCCGTCGCCAGCGCCGCCGAGCGGGCGCGCCGCAACAACCGCCGGGCGTCCAGGCCGCTCATGCTTCGATGACGCCCGGAGGCATGTCCGCCGGCGACGGCGGCAGGGCGGTGCGCAGCACCAAATCGCGCAGGGTGACGATGCCGACGGGCGAGCGGCTGGCATCGACGACGAGCGCGCGCGACACGTTGAACCGCACGAGCAGGCGTACCGCGTACCGCGCCTGCATGTCGCAGGGCACGTTCAGGACCGGCTTGGTCATGATCTCATAAACGTTGGTGCGGTCGGTCGGCCGGTCGCAGGCGATGACGTCGCGCGCGATGTCGGTGACGACGATCAGGCCGTATTCGTCGTCGGCGTCGCGTCGTTCGACGGCGAGCGAACTGACGCCCGCCGTGCGCATCCGCTCGATCGCCTCGGCGACGGTCGCCATGCGATCGATGGTTTTGACGTCGCCGGTCATCACGTCGCCAACGCGCAGTAGGGTGTCGCTCATCGCCCGATGTACCTCTATCCCCGTCAGATCCGTTCGGAAATCGCCGAATAGAGGGCGTTGGCCTGGGTTCGGAGACCGACCGCGTCCTCAATGGCGATTTGGAAGGCGATGCCGGCGCCGGGCTCGGCGTCCAGCCTGGCGGCCTTGGCGATGGTTTCCAGGATTTCGCGCGCCCGCGGCTCGGCGACGAGGAACATGAGCATGTTGCGCTGGGTGGTAAGTTCAAGGCCGAGGAAAGACTTCTCCGGCTGCAGGCCCTCGCCACGGCAGTTGGTAATGACGGTGGCGCCGGTGGCGCCGGCGGCACGTGCCGTATCCAGGATCGCATCGGTGCGGTCGTCGGCGATGAGCGCGACAATAAGCTTTAAATTCATTTAAGGCGCCTCCTGCGGATCGACGTTCCGGGGCGGATCGCTTTTCCGGGTCAATCGTCGCCCCTGGGCGAGCGACGCGTACGCCAGCACCGACATAATGGGGAACAAGCTGGCAAATGCAATCAGTCCGAATCCGTCGATCAGCGGGTCGCGGCCGGGGATCGCCGACGCCAAGCCAAGCCCCAGTGCGGTGACCACCGGCACGGTGACGGTGGACGTGGTGACGCCGCCGGTATCATAGGCCAGCGGGACGATCATCCTTGGCGCACACCAAGTCTGCACCACCACCACCGCGTAGCCGGAAAGAATAAAGTAGACGATGGGGATGCCGGCGATGATGCGATAGCAGCCGACGGCGACGCCGACGGCAACGCCGATGGCGACCGCGACGCGCAAGCCGCGGGCGGGGATGGCGCCGGCGGAGATTGCCTCAGCCTTTCGCGCGACGGCGATCAGCGCCGGCTCGGCGATGGTGGTGGCGAAGCCGATTGCCGCCGCGAACGCGTACACCCAGCCATAGTTGGCCCAGTCCGTTGGCGACGATTCGGGCCCGAGAGCCTGCGCATCGGTCAATTGCCGTGCCATGGCACGGCCGAGCGGAAACAGCGCCTCCTCCAGTCCGACGAGAAACAAGGCAAGGCCGATAACGACGTAGACGGCGCCGATGAGTGTGCGGCGCGGCAGCGGACGCCGCAGCACGAAGATCTGGAAGACAACCAAGACGGCGACGAGCGGCAGGACGTCGAGAACGGTCGCAAGAAGCGCGTCGGCAATGCCCGGGAGAAGGTCCACGGTCACCTCCCCCCGGCGAGGACGCCGAAGACGAGGAGGACTAGCATCATCGGCGTCAGGCTGGCGAAGGCGATCAGTCCGAAGCCATCGGTGATCGGGTTGCGGCCGCGGATGACCGTCGCCAGGCCGACACCAAGAGCCGTGACCAGCGGTACGGTGATGGTCGAGGTGGTGACGCCGCCGGTGTCGTAAGCAAGGGCGACGATCTCGTCGGGGGAGAACAAGGTGAGGACGCCGACCAGGACATAGCCGCCGATGATGAGGACGTGGATCGGCCATCCCTTGAGAATGCGGATGACGCCGACGACAAGGGCGATGCCGACGGCGACCGCCACCGTCAGGCGGAGATGGAGGGCATAGCGGGCGATGGCCGGCGGGTCGGCGGCGATGAACTCGGCGGCGGCGGCGGCGCAGGCGCCCTCGGAGGCGACGGCGATCAGCGCCGGCTCGGCTATAGTGGTTCCGAAACCGAGCGCGAACGCGAACGTGACGAGAGCGGTGAGGCTGCCTTTGCGCGCGAACGCGCCCGCCATGTTTTCGCCGAGCGGGAAAAGTCCCTGCTCCAGACCGTGAACGAAAAGCGCCAATCCGACGGCGACCGCGGCGACTCCGATCAGCAGGCCGCCCAGGTCCGGCAACGGTTGGCGCAGTACCACGAGCTGAAAAAAGCCGATGACGACCAGCAGCGGCGCCAGGTCGCGCACGGCTTCCGAGAGAAGAGCCAGCAGACGGAGGGTAAGGAAACGCATTCGGTAAGGACCGGAACCAGGCGGACGAGAGGAGGAAGAACGGGTGCCGTGCATCCGTCTCCGGATCATTGTGCGCGAGGTGCCGGCGTGATGCCAGACCGGCACGGGTTGGCAAAAGGTTCCCTGGCGGTGCGTGTTGACGGTATCGGTGCGCGCAACGCCGTGGTATGCGGCGCCCGGTGACCAGAGGGCAAGGGATTCGGGCGATAGGATGAGCGATGCAGCCATGAAACGGCGCTCGGTGGTGGTGGCGATCGACGGCCCGTCGGCCGCCGGCAAGGGCACGCTGGCGCAGCGCCTCGCCGAACGCCTCGGCTATGCCTATTTGGACACCGGGCTTCTGTATCGGGCGGTGGGTTTGAAGGCCGCCTTAATGGCAGGCGTCGGCTACGAGGACCGAGTCATAGCAATGGCGCCGGCGGCGGCGGCGGCGTTGCGGCTGGACGACCTGAGAGCTCCGGAACTGCGCGGCGATCAGGCGGCGGCAGTGGCGTCCAGGGTGGCGGCGATTCCAGCGGTGCGCGACGCGCTCTTGGGATTTCAACGGCGGTTTGCCTCCAGTCCGCCGGAGGGCGTCACGGGCGCGGTACTGGATGGCCGTGATATTGGCACCGTCGTCTGCCCGGGCGCAGACGTGAAGCTGTTCGTCACCGCGTCGGAGAGCGTCCGCGCGGACCGGCGGTTGAAGGAGTTGCGGGAACGTGGCCTCGAAGCTATACATAGCCGCGTTCTGCGGGACATGCAGGAACGCGACCGGCGGGATTCCGAGCGGGCCGTGGCACCGCTGGTTCCGGCCGGCGACGCGACGGTGATCGATACAAGCGATCTGCTGCCGGAAGCCGTATTGGCCGAAGCGCTGGCCATTGTAGACAGAGTTATGGCACGGCGGTAGCCGTCCGGTGTGGCGGCGGATCAATGGACTTTCGGACATGCCGAAGATTAACGAGGTTTGAGGGAACAACGCATCCATGACAGTTAGCGAGCACGGCGGTCTCGCCGAAGGATCGCATGCCAACACCGGCGAGAGTTTCGCCGCCCTGCTGCAGGAATCTCTGGGCGAGGATGAAAGCTTCGAAGGCCGCGTGGTCCAAGGAGCGGTGGTGCGCATCGACAACGACGCGGTCGTCGTCGACGTTGGGTTGAAATCCGAGGGCCGTATTTCGCTTAAGGAGTTCAGCGCATCGGGCCAGGACGCCAAGCTGTCGGCAGGCGACACCGTGGAGGTGTATGTCGAGCGTTACGAGGACAAAGACGGCCTCGTCATGCTCAGCCGCGAGAAGGCGCGCCGAGAAGAGGCCTGGAACCAGCTCGAGCGCGCCTTCAAGAAGGCCGAACGGATCAACGGCACCATCTTCGGCCGGGTCAAGGGCGGTTTCATCGTCGACCTGAACGGCGCGGTGGCGTTCCTCCCCGGCAGCCAGGTGGACATCCGCCCGGTCCGCGACATCACGCCGCTGATGAATACGCCGCAACCGTTCCAGATCCTCAAGATGGATCGCACCCGCAACAACATCGTGGTATCGCGCCGCGCCGTCCTTGAGGAGACGCGCGCCGAAGCGCGCTCCGAGCTGATCGCCAGCCTCAAGGAAGGCCAGGTGCTGGAGGGCGTGGTCAAGAACATCACCGATTACGGCGCCTTCGTCGATCTGGGCGGCGTGGACGGGCTTCTGCACGTTACCGACATTTCCTGGCGGCGCATCAACCATCCGACCGAGGCGCTGCAGATCGGTGAGACGGTCAATGTGCAGGTGATTCGGTTCAATCCGGAAACCCAGCGCATCTCGCTCGGCATGAAGCAGCTGGAGGCTGATCCCTGGGACGGTGTCGAGCTCAAATACCCGGTGGGAGTCCGCTACACCGGCCGCGTCACCAACATCACCGATTACGGCGCGTTCATCGAGCTGGAGCCCGGTGTCGAAGGCCTGGTGCACGTGTCGGAGATGAGCTGGACGAAGAAGAACATTCACCCCGGCAAGATCGTGTCGACCAGCCAGGAGGTGCATGTCGTCGTCCTCGATGTGGACAAAGATAAGCGCCGCATCAGCCTCGGCCTGAAACAGGGCATGCCGAACCCGTGGGAAGAGTTCCTGATGCATCATCCCGTCGGCTCGACCGTCGAGGGCGAAGTCAAGAACATCACCGAATTCGGCCTGTTCGTCGGCCTGATGGGCGACATCGACGGGATGGTCCATCTCTCCGATCTGTCGTGGTCCCAAGGAGGCGAGGAGGCGCTGCAGACGTTCAAGCGCGGCGACATGGTCTCCGCCAAGGTGCTTGACGTCGACGTCGAGAAAGAGCGCATCAGCCTCGGGATCAAGCAGCTCGCGAACGATCCGTTCGAGGACGGCATCGCGGCCTTGAAGAAGGGTGCCGTGGTCACGTGCCGGGTCGAGGCGGTGCTGGAGAACGCCATCGAGGTGTCGGTGGCCGACGGCATCACCGGCGTCATCCGCAAGGTCGATCTGTCACGCGACCGCAGCGAGCAGCGCCCCGACCGCTTCGCCACCGGGGAGAAGGTGGACGCCAAGATCACCCAGATCGATCACGGCGGCCGCAGGCTGATGCTGTCCATCAAGGCGCGCGAGATCGAAGAAGAGAAGCACGCGGTCGCCACGTACGGGTCGTCGGATTCCGGCGCCAGCCTGGGCGATATCCTCGGTGCCGCGATCAGAGAAAAGCGCGACGCGGAACGGGCCGACAGCGCCACGAAGGACGATGATGACGACGCGTCGTCCGAGCCCAAGGAGTGACGGGCGCACCGCGGTGATGGCGGGCGTGATGACAGTGAGCGCGGCTGATCGGCCGCGCATCGTGGCGCCGGGGGCGGTCGACGGGAGGCGCGTTGGCGATGTCACTGCGTAGTGATGAATGGGTCGACCGGCGGCGGCTGAAGCGGCATCTCACCGTCTGGCGGCTGATCGCTATCGGTGCCGTCATCGCGGCTGTTCTCGTGGGCTTAAGTCGCTTTGCTCATGTCGGTGACCACGTCGCGAGGCTTAGCGTCGACGGCGTCATTCTCGACGACCGTGACCGGGATCGCGCGATCACTGGGCTTATCGAGGATCCGGGCGTTCGCGCCGTCATCGTACAGATCGACAGTCCCGGCGGGACGGTGGTCGGCGGTGAGGTGCTGTACACGCGCCTCAAGGCGCTTGCCGAGGTTAAACCGGTGGCGGCGGTCATCGGGCAGCTCGGGACGTCGGCGGCCTACATGGCGGCGCTGGGCACCGATCGCATCTTCGCGCGCGAGGGGTCGGTCACCGGTTCGATCGGTGTCATTTTGCAGACGGCGGTCGTTGCCGATCTGCTGAAAAGCATCGGCATCGAGCCGACGGTGCTCAAAAGCGGACCCCTGAAGGCACAACCCAACCCGTTCGAGCCGTTCACCGAGGAAGCGCGCGAGGTGACGATGGGCGTTGTGCTCGATATGTACGCGATGTTCGTCGATATGGTCGCCGAACGGCGCAAACTTGACCGCGAGGAGGTCGAGAGCCTCGCCGACGGACGCGTGTTCACTGGTCGCCAGGCGCTTGAGAACGGCCTTATCGATGCCATCGGCGGCGAAGAGGATGCAATCCAATGGCTGCAGGCCGAACATGGCATCGACGAAAAACTGCCCGTCAAGGATGTCGAAATCGAGGACCCGAGCGAACGCGTGCTCGATCTGGTCGGTCGGTCGGCGAAAAAAGCGCTTTTTTCAGAGGGGCTTATTCTTGACGGACTGGTGTCGGTCTGGCACCCTTCACTCTAAAAGGATGACAGGGGAAGACGTGGCGGATGGCCGCGTCCTCCGCTTCGGGCCCAGAACCGGGAGGGGACACATCGCCGATGACCAAATCGGAACTGGTGGCGCGTCTCGCCGCAGCCAACCCGCACCTCTATCAGCGCGATGTCGAGCGGATCGTGACGACGATTTTCGAGGAAATCGCCGGCGCGCTGGCCCGCGGTGACCGCGTCGAGCTTCGCGGCTTCGGTGCGTTTTCGCTCAAGGAGCGCGGTGCGCGAATCGGGCGCAATCCGCGTACCGGTGAGGCAGTGGATGTGACGGCAAAACACATTCCCTATTTCAAAACCGGTAAGGAGCTGCGCGAGCGGCTCAACACCGAAGCGTGAGCGCGGTCGCTCGATAGCGCCCTATCGTCTGCCTAATCGTCAGAAGGAAGCGAAACGTGAGGCTTTTGTTCTGGTTGCTGGCGTTGCCGCTGCTGCTTGTCGTGGTCGTCTTCGCGGTCAACAACCATCAGCTTGCGGACCTGGATCTGTGGCCTGTCTTCGGTGAGCCGGTGGCCTTCCCGGTTTATGCCGTGGCGCTGACCGGACTGTTCGTCGGTTTCGTCATCGGCGGCGTCATCGCCTGGATTCAGGGCGGCCGCGCGCGCGGCCGGGTGCGCCGCCTCGTCCGGCAACTGGAGAGCGAACAGCGTCAGAAGACGCGTCTGTCGCAAAAAGTGACCGAGCTTGAAGCGGCGAAAGTGACGACGACGCTTCCCGCCACCACTTCTCACGCCGCGTGATCTGTCGCGCTGACGCGCCGCCGGTGGCGGTGATCGGCAGGCTGGCGTCGCGTCTGCCATAAGTCGCCTGTTCAAATGGCTCTCTCGGTCAAAATCTGCGGCCTGAGCACGCCCGAGGCGGTGGCAGCGGCGGTGTCCGGCGGTGCGCGTTACGTGGGCTTCGTCTTTTTTCCGCGCTCGCCGCGGGCATTGACGGCGGCGGCCGCCCAGGCATTGGCGGCGCGGGTGCCGACGGGGGTGCGCCGAGTCGGCCTTGTCGTCGACGCTACCGACGAGGAGATTAGCGCCATTATCGCCACGGTCGGTCTCGACATGGTGCAACTGCACGGTGCCGAAACGCCGGCGCGGGCCGCCGACGTGCGGGCGCGTTTCGGCTTGCCCGTCATCAAGGCAGTGCCGGTGGGTGAGGCGGCGGACCTCGACCGGGCGCGCGCCTATGAAGGTGCGGCGGATCGGCTGCTGTTCGATGCCCATCCGCCACCCGGCGCGACCCGGCCGGGCGGCAACGCCGGCGCGTTCGACTGGACGCTGATGGCCGGACGGCGCTGGTCCGTGCCATGGATGCTGGCCGGCGGTCTGACCGCGGGGACACTGGCCGACGCCGTGCGGCTGAGCGGCGCCGGGGAGGTCGACGTTTCAAGCGGCGTCGAGGAGGCGCCGGGGGTAAAATCGGTGGCGCGCATCCGGGATTTCCTAAAGGTTGCCCGCGGCGTTGGCACGGGCGCACGAGCGAGTGACGCCGGCGGGCGTTGACGCCGGGCGCGAAAGGCGCTGTTTTTCACCGATCAGTTGGCTTATTTAGCGGGGCACGATGGATCATCCCAACACGTATAAGCACGGACCGGACGAGAACGGGCACTTCGGCCTTTACGGCGGGCGGTATGTCGCCGAGACGCTGATGCCGCTGATCCTTGAGGTCGAGCGCGCCTACGCGGTGGCCCGCGCGGATGAGTCGTTTCTGGCCGAGTTCGAGTACTATCTCACCCATTACGTCGGCCGACCCAGCCCGCTTTATTTCGCCGAACGGCTAACGCGGCGGTTCGGCGGCGCTAAGCTTTATTTCAAGCGCGACGAGTTGAACCATACCGGCGCGCACAAGATCAACAACACCCTGGGCCAGATCCTGCTGGCGCGGCGGATGGGCAAAACCCGCATCATCGCTGAGACCGGCGCCGGGCAGCACGGCGTCGCCACCGCCACTGTGTGCGCGCTGTTCGGCATCAAGTGCATCGTCTACATGGGAGCCACCGACATCAAGCGGCAGTCGCCGAACGTGTTCCGGATGAAGCTGTTGGGCGCCGAGGTGCGGCCGGTAACCTCGGGCACCGCGACGCTAAAGGACGCGATGAACGACGCGCTGCGCGACTGGGTCGCCAACGTCGCCGACACCTATTATCTGATCGGCACCGTTGCCGGGCCGCATCCCTATCCGGCAATGGTGCGCGACTTTCAATCGGTGATCGGACGCGAGGCGCGGGAGCAGATTTTGGCCGCCGAAGGGCGCCTGCCAGACACGCTGGTGGCGTGCATCGGCGGTGGCTCAAACGCCATCGGGCTGTTCCATCCCTTTTTGGACGATCCCGGCGTGCGCATGATCGGCGTCGAAGCGGCCGGCCACGGGCTCGACACCGACGCCCATTGCGCGTCGCTTGCCGCCGGCCGCCCGGGCGTTCTGCACGGCAACCGCACCTATTTGCTGCAGGACGATGATGGGCAGATCCGTGACGGCCATTCGCTGGCCGCCGGGCTCGACTATCCGGGCGTGGGGCCGGAACATGCGTGGCTGCGTGACAGCGGCCGCGTCGATTATGTCTCGGTCTCCGACGATGACGCCATGGAGGCGTTTCAGCTGTGCTCGCGCACCGAGGGCATCATCCCGGCGCTGGAGCCGGCGCACGCGCTGTTCCACGTCAGCCGGATCGCTCCTAAGCTGCCGGCGGGTCACCTCATCGTCATGAACATGTGCGGGCGCGGCGACAAGGACGTGTTCACCGCTGCCGAGCGGTTGGGGATCGAGCTGTGAGCGGCGATAACCGGATCACGCGCCGGTTCGCCAAGTTCCGCCGCGAGGGCCGTGGCGGTCTGGTCACCTTCGTCACCGCCGGCGATCCGGACCCAGGCACATCGCAGCGCGTCCTCGCCGGCCTTCCCGCTGCCGGCGCTGACCTGATTGAACTGGGCATGCCGTTCAGCGACCCGATGGCCGATGGGCCGGCCATTCAGGCCTCCTCGCTGCGGGCGCTGAAGGCGGGTCAAACCGTCCGCCGGACGCTCGAGATGGTAAACGCGTTTCGCCAGGATGACGACCGGACGCCGGTGGTGCTGATGGGATACTATAACCCGATCTACGCCTACGGCGTGGAGGCGTTCGCCGCCGATGCCGGCGCGGCCGGCGTCGATGGCCTGATCGTCGTCGACCTGCCGCCCGAGGAGGCGGATGAGCTGCAGCGGCCGGCGGCAGCGAACGGCCTCGACCTGGTGTATCTGACCGCGCCGACGACGCCGGACGCGCGGCTGCCGCTGATTGTCGCCCGCGCGCGGGGATTCGTCTATCACGTGGCGATCACCGGCGTGACCGGCACCCGGTCGGCGGACGTGGACGACGTCGCCGGCCACGTGGCGCGCATCCGCCGGGTGACGGACCTGCCGATCGCTGTCGGCTTCGGCATCCGCACGCCGGAACAGGCGGCATCCATCGCCGGCCTGGCCGACGCTGCGGTGGTCGGCTCGGCGCTGGTGGGTGCGGTCGCGCAACGGCTCGATGGCGGCGGGGGGGCGGACGGCGTCGTCGACGGCGTGCTCGGTTTGGTGCGGGAACTCGCCGCCGGCGTTCGCGGCACGGCCCCGGCTGGGGTGGCCGGCTGGGGTGGGATGACAGCATGAACTGGCTCACCAACGTCGTGCGGCCGAAGCTGCGGGAGTTGGTCGGCGGCGGCCGGACCGTTCCAGACAACCTGTGGAACCAGTGTCCCGCCTGCGACCAGATGATCTTCCACCGCGATCTGGAGCGGAACCTGCGCGTCTGCCAGCACTGCGGCCACCACATGCGGCTCGGTGTCGTGCCGCGTCTGGCGATGCTGTTCGACGACGGCGAGTGGGAGGCGATCGACCTGCCGAAGGCGCCGGTCGACCCGTTGAAGTTCCGCGACCGGCGCCGCTATTCGGACCGGCTGAAAGAGGCGCAGTCGAAAACCGGCCGGCCGGAGGCACTGGTCCTCGGACGGGGTACCGTCGGCGGCCGCGCGGCGGTGATCGCCGCGCTCGACTTCGAGTTCATGGGCGGCTCCATGGGGGCTGCCGTCGGCGAGGGCCTGCTGGCCGCCGCCGACAGGGCGGTGGCCGATGGCGCGGCGCTGATCGTGCTGCCGGCCTCGGGCGGGGCGCGCATGCAGGAGGGCATCCTGTCGCTCATGCAGATGGCGCGGACGACGATCGCCGTTGACCGGGTCAAGGAGGCGGGGCTGCCGTACATCGTCGTGCTGCTCGATCCGACGACCGGCGGCGTCTCGGCTTCGTTCGCCATGCTGGGAGACATTACGCTGGCCGAGCCGGGCGCGGTGATCGGCTTCGCCGGTGCGCGCGTGATCCAGCAGACGATCCGCGAGAGCCTGCCGGACGGGTTCCAGAAGTCGGAGTATCTGCTGGAGCATGGGATCATCGACGCGGTCGTTCCCCGCCATGAGTTGCGTGAAACGCTGAGCCGCATCCTGTCGCTGCTGGCCGGCGCACCAATGCCGGCCGCCAACTGGGCGCACGATTCCGATGTGCCTGTCGCCGATGTCACTGAAAGCGAGGCGTCCGAGCCGCCGGCGACGTTCGCGGAGGAGAGCGGCGACGGCCAAGCGGACGGAGCGCTGTCCCGCTGAACCGCGCGCCGAACTGCCCGGTGACCGCCCGTTTGAACGCTGTCCTCGACAGGCTGAAGGCACTTCATCCCCGCAGCATCGATCTGTCGCTGGGGCGAATCGAGCGGCTCCTCGCCGGCCTCGGCCGTCCCGAACGGCGCTTGGCGCCCGTCGTCCATGTCGCCGGCACCAACGGCAAAGGCTCGGTGGTGGCGTTCTTGCGCGCGCTGTTGAGCGAGCAAGGACTCGACGTTCACGTCTACACCTCACCCCACCTGGTCCGCTTCAATGAGCGCATCGTCGTCGCGGGACGCGAGGTCGACGACGAGGCCCTCATCCAGGCGCTGGAGACCTGCGAGCGGATCAACGCCGACGCACCAATCACTTATTTCGAGATCACCACCGCGGCGGCGTTCTTGCTGTTTGCCGAACACCGGGCCGACGTGACGCTGCTAGAGACGGGGCTCGGCGGCCGGCTCGACGCCACCAACGTCATCGACCGGCCGGCGCTCACCCTGTTGACGCCGATTGCCCTCGATCATCAGGGCTATCTCGGCGAGACGCTCGGCGCCATCGCGGCGGAAAAGGCGGGCATCCTCAAGCCGGGCGTTGCGTGCCTATCGGCGCATCAGGAACCGGCGGCGGCGAGCGTCATCGCCGAGCGGGCGCGGGCTATCGGCGCCCCGCTGGCGGTCGAAGGCGCCGACTGGACGGTCGCGGCGACGAGCAACGGATTCGTTTACACAATCAGAGACAAATCGATGCGGCTGTCGGCGCTGCCGCTTGCAGGCGAGCACCAGTATCACAACGCCGGGCTGGCGCTGGCCGCGATGCGCCGCCTTGCCGGCGATGGGCATTTGCCGGTGCTCGTGCTGGATGCCGCCACGCTAGGACGCGGCCTGGGTCGGGCGACGTGGCCGGCGCGGCTTCAAAAGCTGGGCGACGCAACCCTTGTGAGCCGGCTGCCGGAGGGGTGGGAGGTGTGGCTGGACGGCGGCCATAACCCGGCCGCCGCCAACGTTCTCGCCCGCCACGCCCGCACCCATTGGCGAGACCGGCCGCTGCACCTGATCGTTGCCATGCTGACCAGCAAGGACGTCGACGGCTTCCTGGCGCCGCTGGTACCGCTGGTGGAGCGCACGGTGGCGCTGCCCATTCCCGGCGAAGCCAACGCGATGACCGGCGCCGACCTGGCAGCGGCGGCAACGCGCCTCGGCATGAAGGCTGTTATAGCCGACACGCTGGATGATGCGCTGGCGCACCTCGCGTCGGCAGACAGCCAACCGGCGCGGGTACTCATCGCGGGATCGCTCTATTTCGTCGGCTGGATCCTGAGCCGGACGGAGGGGAATTAACGCACGATCAGAGGACCGATTCCACCCACTCCAGCAGCTTGCCCTTGGGCAGGGCGCCGATGCGCGTGGCCGCGACCTGACCGTCCTTGAACAGCATCAGCGTCGGGATGCCGCGCACGCCGTATTTCGACGGCGTCATCGGGTTTTCGTCGATGTTTAGCTTGGCGACGGTCATCTTGTCGCCCAACTCCTCGTCCAGCGCCTCGAGCGCCGGTGCGATCTGCTTGCAGGGGCCGCACCACTCCGCCCAGAAATCGACGAGCACGGGCCGGTCGGCCTTGAGAACGTCGGCGGCGAAGGAGTCGTCGGAAACGGGTTTCGTCATCTTTCTATCCCACTAGATGCCTCAGCGGCCGCGTTCCAACGAGACCGTCGGGCGCCGTTGGCGAAATGTAGGTGCGCGCAGGCCCGGCGGTCAAGGCGCGTACCGGTCGAGAATTGAGTCGGGCAAGTCGGTAATGCTGGGCCCGTCGGTCCACACCAGCAGGCAGCACACCCGGTGACCCGGATAGATCAAGCGAACCACGGCACGATAAGCCGCCATCTGTCTTAGGTAAGGCGTCGGTACCGCCGATGCATCGGCCGGCGGTTCGCGGTCGGTCTTGAAGTCGAGAAGCCGCACCGAATCGCCACTGACGACGAGGCGGTCGATCTGGCCGCTGATCGGGCGGCCGGCGACGGTGCCGCTGAACGGCACCTCGGCAACACTGTCCGGTCCGAACAGCGGCCGGCACAGCGGGTCGTCGAGCACGGCCAGGACCTCGAGAAGGATGGCGGCCTGCTGGGCGCCGTCGAGACCATGAGCCGGGTGGGCGAGCCAGGCAGCGGCGGCGGCGGCGCGGGCGTCCTCGGCAATGTCCGGCAGGCTTTGCAGGAGACGGTGAATGATGCGCCCGCGCCGGAAGCGCTGCGCGCCGTCGCCGTCGCCGGAGAGCGGCGAAAGCACGGGCGGCGCTTCCGAGAGGTGCGATGGCGCAAGCGGACGTTCCAACTCGGGCTCCGGCGGGGCGGGGGAGCACGCCCATGGAGGCAGGGGTTCGGCGGCGGCGGCGCCGGCGGCTTTCTCCTCCCTCACCGTGTCATCCTGCGGGCAGGTGAGGTGGAGTACGGCCGGCGAGTCGGTGAAGAATCCTGACGCGGCAAGAAAGGCGTCCTCGACCTCTACCGCCGGAGGGTTGAGGCCGGGAGCGGTCAGGCCGTCGCGGATGAGGCGATACCAGCAGTCCTGGGGCGCGGCTTTCTTTGTGTGCCAGCCGCAAACGATCAGCCTGTCCTCGGCGCGGGTCAGCGCGACGTAGAGAAGGCGGCGGTGTTCGTCGCTTTCCCTATATTTGCGATGGTCACGGGCGGCGCCGCTGACATCGTCGCCGATGTTGCCCCCCGGCGACCACAGCGGCACGTCACCCGCATCGTCATCGCCATGGTCACCATTGCCGGTGTCGCCTGAGGTCGACCACAGGAACGGCGACGACCGGGTGGGCACCTGACACGTATCGGGAAGAAAGACGATCGGCGCCTGCAGGCCCTTGGCGCCGTGTACCGTCATCACGCGCACGGCGTCGCGCTCGCCCTGTTCCGGATCGCGCTTGACCTCGACCGTGCTGGATTCCAGCCACTGCAGAAAACCTTGCAGCGACGGCGCGTGGGTACGCTCGTAGGCCAGTGCGAGCTCCAGAAACTCGGCGATGGCGTCCTCGGCGTCAGGTCCGAGACGGGCCAGCAGCGCCCGCCGGCCGCCGTACGCGCTGAGCATCTGCGTGAAGAATTCGAACGGCGGCTTGAGATCGGCCTCGGCGAGGAGATCAGCGAGCCGCGCGTGGGCGTCGGCAAGCGCCGGATCGGAGTGGGCCGCGGCGGTTAGCGATCGCCATAGACTGCCCGGACGCGGGTGGCAGAGGCGGAACAGCGTCTCTTCGTCGATGCCGATGAGCGGGCTTTTCAAAACGCAGGCGAGCGTCAGGTCGTCGTCGGGAAACAGCGCGAAGCGGCCGACGGCGACCAGGTCGTTCACGGCGATCTGATCGGTCAGCAGCATCCGGTCGATGCCGGCGACCGGCACGGCGAGCGATTTAAGCATGCGCACAAGTTCGTCCAGGAACACGGTGCGGCGGCGTACCAGGATCATGATGTCGCCTGGCCGGACCGGCCGTCCCTTGGACGGGAGAAGGTCATCGCCGCCGATCATTGCATGGATGCGCGCCGCGATCAGGCGCGCCAGGCGGACCTGCGGCTCGGCGTCGGCGACGGTGGCGACGGGAGGGTTCCACGGGGACGGGTCGAGGGAGACGGACGGCTCGATGGGCGGCCAGATCTCCACCGAACCGCCGTCCCGATGCCGCCACGCGCGGTGGATGATGGGCCGGCCGTCGATGGCGACGCCGCGGGACGCCTCGATGCGGCGGAAAACGGCGTCGACGGTGTTGAGCACGGCGCGGGTGGAACGGAACGATATGTTGAGTTCCACCGGCCGCCAAGTCTCGCCGGCGGCGGTGATGTGCGCCCCGAAGCGGTCGCGATGGCTGACGAAGGCATCCGGATCGGCGCCCTGGAAGCTGAAAATGGACTGTTTAACGTCGCCGACGGCGAACACCGTGCGGCGCACCTCGCGGGCGCCCCGGCCGGCGAAGAACTCTTCGGTCAGCGCCCGAATCACCCGCCATTGCGCCGGGCTGGTGTCCTGGGCCTCGTCGACGAGAAGATGATCGATGCCTTCATCGAGCTTGTAGAGGACCCACGACGCGGCACCGTCGCCCTCCAGCAGGCCGGCGGCCTTCTCGATCAGATCGTTGTAATCCAGCAAGGACCGCGCTTCCTTGAGGGCCTGATACGCTTGCAGAAGCGCCCAGCCGAGACGAACGAGGGCAATGGATTTGGCGGTGAGCTCCGCCGCACACAGCCTGTCTTGGAGAACGATAAGTCGTTCCGCCTCGGTCAGGAGGATGTCGGCGGCATCGGGGTCGGCTTTCGCGGCCGGCTTGGTGATGAGGGGTTTGCGAACGTTTCCATCTTTGGTGAGAAAAACGGCCGTGTACTCGGCGAGCGTGCCTGTCCGTTCGGCCGGTTGCGCAGTAAGCCAGCCGGCGATGGTTTCGCCGCGTTTGCGGTCCGTGTCGGATCCCCGGAGCAGGGCGTTGACCGCGCGGACGAGGCCGGGACGATCGACGGCGACCTCGGCGGACGCCCGCTCGCGGATGGTGTCCGCGGTGTCGCCCTCAGCAAGGCCGAGACGGCGCCGGATGGCAGCCGCCGCGCCGTCGATGGAGCCGCACCGCTGGATGAAATGGCCGAGGCGGCCGCGGTCGGCGGCCAGCAGAGTCATTAGCTCGGCGAAGCCGCGCTCACGGACGTTGGCGGTAACCGTGGCGATGGCCTCGGCCAGCGCGCCGCCGTCCTGCTCGGCGGCGAGGAGGGTGCGGTTGCGTGCGGCGATCAGCAGCTCCTCGGCATCGCGCTCGTCCAGGACGTCGAAATGCGGCGAGACGCCGGCCTCGAGCGGAAAGCGCCCGAGCAGCGACTGGCAGAAGGCGTGAATGGTTTCGATCTTCATGCCACCGGGCGTATCCAGGACCAGCGCGAACAGCCGCCGCGCGAGGGCGGTGCGGCCGGCATCGGCCGTCCGGCCGGTCAGCAGATGCAAATGCTTTTCCAGGACGTCGTCGGGCACCGTCGCCCACAGGCTCAATTTGCTGGCGATGCGCCGGCTCATCTCCGCTGCCGCTGCCTTGGTGAACGTCAGGCAAAGCAGGCGATGGGGAGGCGTGCCGTCGAGCAGCAGGTTGAGCACGCGGTCGATGAGGACTTTCGTCTTGCCGGTACCGGCCGACGCCGTCACCCACACCGATGCCGTAGGGTCGGCGGCTATGCGCTGCGGGACGCCGGGATCGTCGTTGCCGGCAGGCGTGGGGGCGATGGCGGGAGGAGCAAGGACCGTCATTCGGAGGCCTCAGCGCCGGTGGACCATTCGCGCACCCGCGCCAGATGATCGTAGTCGCTGTAGCGCGGCGCGAAGGCGCTGTACGGTCGCGAGTAATAGGGTATGACGTCATCGTCGAAGAGGGCGACGAGAGCGGTAAGACCGTCGCGCGCCTCATCCGCGAGCGTGGCCGGATCGCATTTAACGGGGTGCCGTTTGCCGGCCGGATCGCCGCCGCCGAGACGCCAGTGTTCCAGGCCATGCACCGCGATGGGGCCGATGCCGCTGAAGCCGCCAGCCATGGCGATGGCTGCCTCAAGCGGAAGCTGGCACGCGAAGCCGCAAAGGATCTCCTTAATGCTTGGCGGCATGCCGGTCTTGTAGTCGATGATGTCGAGCGTGCCGTCGGCTCGCAGATCGATCCGGTCGGCGACCGCCGTCAGTTCGAACGGGCCCGCCGGGCCGTCGAGGACAAGGCTGCCACGGGTTTCCACCACGGTACGGCTAAGGTCCGGGCGGCGCTGCCGCTCCTCGGCGACGAACCAGTCGGCGATGCGTTCGAACCGGGGCCACCAGAACGTCGCGACGGCAGGGCGGTCGAGTACCGGCCGGAATTCCTCGCGGCCGGCGGCGAGCAGGCGTTCGAGAGCGTCCTCGGTCAAGCCGACGCCGCCGTCGCCGGCCTGGCAGACCCCGCCATCGGCGACGAAGCGGGCCAGTGCGCGGTGGACGATGGAGCCGTAGTCGGCGGCATCCGGGTCGGCGTCGATGGGGTCAAGGGCGCTGAGGCCGAGAATGTGGCGGGCGTAGAGGGCGTAGGGGTCGCGCATCCAGGTTTCGACCTGGGTGACCGACAGCTTGCGCGGCCGCGCGGCGACGGGCGGGCACGGCTTCGGCGCCGCCGCCGGGATGACCGATGCCGGCGCGTCGAGAGCGCTCTGCCAATTGAGCCAGCGCCGCTCGGCGAGGCCTCGCTTATCCTCCCATCCGGTGCCGCGCAGCGCGGTATCGAGCCGGAACAGCCAGCGCGACGGCACGGTCGGCGCGCCGGCACGGCGATCGGCGCGGGTCAGCCAAACCCGGGGCGCCGAGAACGCCTGCGCGAAGTCGTGGGCCGAGAGCCCGATGCGGCGTTCGGGCAGCGGCAGGCCGAACGCCGCCATCATCGGCCGGCCCATCCAGGGACTCGCCTCAGGTGCCGGCGGCCAGACGCCTTCGTTCAGGCCGCCCAGGATCATCACCTCGGCGTGCTGGAGGCGGGCTTCCAGCGGCCCCCAAATGGCGAGGCGCGGGTGACGCCCGAAACGGGGCCGCACCACCTGGCCTTCCATCAGGACGTCGAAAAGGGCCGGGTAGCGGTCGGCGGCGACGATGTCCGAACCGTCGGCCGAGGCGGCCAGTTCGGCAACGAAGGTGGCCGCCGCCTCTCCCGCCTCGCCGGCCCACAGACGCGCCGGGCCGGTTTCGGCATCGGTGGCGGCCAGCGCCTCGGCGGCGTGAACGTGCGCGGCGAGGATGTCGGCCAGCGGTGCGTGGCCGTGACGGCGGATGTCGGCGAATGCCTGGATGGCGGCACCCAACCGCGTCAGCAGGGCGAGGACGGGATCGGCGGTTTTCTCGCCATCGACGTCGGCGCGGGCATCGGTCCACGCGCGTTTGAGGCCGTCAAGGCCCGGCGCCGGCCGTGGCCCGCGCAGGATGCCGTGTTCCAGGCGACGGACATGGGCCCGGCAGACGGCTGTCGGCACGCCGAGGGCGGCCAGCGGATGCTTCAATGCCGCCAGCAGCGGCACCGGCGCTAGATCCTTGTCCACCATCGCCGCCACCAGGCGCAGGAAACGGGCCGGCGGCGTGTCGGCGAGCGGCATGCCGGCCGAATCGTCGACCTCGATCCCCCAGCGGCCAAGCTCGCCGGCGACCCGGCGTGCCAGCACGCGATCGGCGGTGACGAGGGCGGCGGTCCGCCCCACAAACTCCAGCGTCTCGCGCATCAGGAGAGCGATGACCCGCGCCTCGTCCTCGGCGCCGCGGCAGTCGATGCGCGAGACGCCGTCGATCGCCGCCGGGTCGGGCGGCGGTGCGGGCGGACCGGCGCCGATCCGCTTCGCTGGCGCCAGGGCGCGGCGGACCATATCGGTTCGGGAGACGATGGCCGGGGAGGGGTTGCAGCCAGGCCAGACGGCGACCTGGTCGCGGGTAACGCCGATTTGCTCCAGCAGTCGTGCCATGGTGTGCTGAGGATGGCACGGATCGTCGGCGACGGCCTGCCAGGTGGCGGCGTCCGACGCCTTATCCAGGCCGGGCAGAACGATGGCGCCACGCGGCAGCCGGGCAACGACGGCCATTAGCTCTGCGGTGGCGGGGATGCTGCCGGTGGAGCCGGCGGCGTAGACGGGCTCGGCGGGCGGCCGCTCGCGCCACGCCCGGGCGCGCGCCATGATCAGCCGATCGCGCCGGTCGGCGGGATCGATGACGCCTTCCTCGGCGAGGATCGCCGGCCAGGCGCGGGTGATGATGGAGAGGAAGTCCAGCGTGAGCTGCCAATGGCGGGCGAAGGCGTGCGGCACCAGCGTCGCCAGGCGCTCGCCGTGCAGGCGCTCGGTGGCGATCTGATCCAGCAGCCGTGCCAGTTCCTGGGCGAGGCGGGCCGCCTGGTCGTGGCCAATGCCGCCGCCATAGCGTTTGATCACCAGGCGGGCGAGAAGGAGCTGGCGGCGAAGGGGGGCGATGGCCGGCGGCTGGGTGAGGCTGTCGCCGCCTCCGTCGATACCATCGGCGGCATCGGCGACATCGTCCAGGAGGAGTGTGTCGTCGTCCAGGTCGCCCAGCGGCGTCATGCGTGGCAGTAGCAGCGGGCGGTCCTTAGCTTGGCGTAGGAAGGCGGCGCCCAGCGCGCGGGCGGCGCGCCGGTTCGGCAGCAGGACGCGGACGCGGGTGAGATTCTCCGGCGCGTCGCCGACGGCATCGCGGATGCCGCGAGCCAGCGCGTCGACGAAGGAGACGCCCGCCGGGATGGTGTAGACGGCGGGAGTTGTCATGGCTGTACCGCGTCCGTGGCGTCCGCGGCCTGAACACCCGCGTCGGCCAGGAACGCCTCGGCGACCGGAATGTCGTCGGGCGTGCCCACGTGGCACCAACGGCCGGCATGGACCAGACCGAACAGGCGGCCGGCGCGCTCGGCGCGATCGTAAAGGAGGTTGAGCGAGAACGGTCCCGGCGGCGCGTCGGCGAACAGCCGTGGGTGGAGGATCTGAATGCCGGCGAACAGGTACGGTGCGTCAGCTCCCTGCCGGCGTTGCAGCCGGCCGTCCGCCAAACGGTTGAAGTCACCGACACCGTCGTAGCCCCGTGCGGTGGTGACGGGGTGAAGGACCAGCAGCGCGTCCATCCGCCCCGCCTCCCACATCGCCGCCAAGGCCGGGAGGGTCGGCGGCGCGCCGTCCTCCCACAGCACATCGCCGTTGATGGCGAAAAAAGGCCGGTCGTCGAACAGCCTGAGCGCGTGGGCGATGCCGCCGCCGGTTTCCAGCCGTGCTGCCTCGTGCGACAGCCGGACGGCGGGCCGTCGGCGCTGGGTCAGGTGATCCTCGATGTGCTCCTCAATAACGTGGGCCAGGTGATGCACGTTGACGACGGACTCCTCGACGCCGGCTTCGGCCAGACGGTCGAGGATGCGGTCGAGCAGGCTGCGACCACCAATGCGGATCAACGGCTTCGGCAGCGTTTCGGTGATCGGGCGCATCCTCAAGCCAAGACCCGCGGCCAGCACCATCGCCTTTGCCGGCGTACCGGGACCGCTCATGCGGGCACCCGGCGCGCGGCGCCGGGGACATGGTCGCCAACCCATCGACGCACCGGCGCCATGGCTGGGTTGGCCAGCGCGCCCTCGAACAGCCGCCAGACGCGGGGAATGTGGACGAGATAGGCCGGCTTGCCGTCGCGCCGGAACAGACGGGTGAAGATTCCGATTACCTTGGCGTGGCGCTGCGCTGAGAGGATGGTGAAGGCGCGGCTAAAGGCAGCGCGGTCGCGAGGACGGGCGGCGGCGTGATAGCGCGCCAGCATCGCCCCCTTGAGGCCTGCCGGCAGATCGCGCCGGGCGTCCTCCAGCAGCGACATCAGATCGTAGGCGGGATGACCGGCGACGGCGTCCTGAAAATCGAGCAGACCGCAGGCGGCGATCCCCTCGCGGCCGGCGAGGTGCATCAGGTTGTCGACGTGGTAGTCGCGCAGAACCAGGGTCGGAGGCCACGCCAGCACCTCGGCGAGGAGCGGCCGCCAAGCGTCGATGAAGGTTTCGCGGGCGTCGGGAGGCGTCGGCCGGCCGGAGACAGCGGGCAGGTACCAATCGGTGAACAGCAGCACCTCGTCCAGCAGGCGTTGTTCGTCGTAGGCCGGCAGGCTGGCCGGCCAGTTCGCCGGCGTCGAGGATTTTTGCAGGTGAACGAGGGCGTCCACCGCCATGTCGTAGAGAGGCGTGGCGGGTGCGCCGGCGTTGAGGAGGCGGGTGAACGTGTCGTCGCCGAAGTCCTCCAGGAGGACGAATCCTTCCGCCCGGTCGGCGGCGAAGATTGCCGGCGCGCTGCACCCAATGGCGCGGAGATGGCTGGCGATGGACAAAAACGGCGCGACGTTCTCCCGCTCCGGCGGCGCATCCATCAGCACGGCGCAACGGCCGTCGTCGACGAGGCGGAAATAGCGGCGGAACGACGCATCGTCGGCGAGCGGCCTTAGCGCCGACACGGGCCAGCCGTGAGCGGTGACGAACGACCGCAGCATTTCTGCGCGCTCAGTCATCGGCTGAACGGTCATCAAGGTGCGCGGCCAAGCGCTTGGGCCAGTCGCCGCCGCCGGATAGCGTCGCTCGGCGTGCCGACGGGCCGTCGCCGAAGGCCAGGTGGAGATCGAGGCGCACGTCGGGCAGCCAGCGGCCGAGGCGGTCTGGCCACTCGATCAGCGAGACGCCGCCATTGAACGCATCCTCTATGCCGAGCTCGAACGCATCGTCGGGATGATCGATGCGGAACAAGTCGAAATGGTAGACGGGAACGCCAGCGCCCTCGGCGCCGTACACTTGAACGAGCGTGAACGTGGGGCTCGGTACCTCTAGCTCCCGTCCGTAGCGGGCGCGTAAAAACGCCCGCGCGAAGGCGGTCTTGCCGGTGCCGAGATCGCCGGAGAGCGCAAGCACATCGCCCACCCGCGCCAAGGCAGCGAGCCTCCCGGCGAGCCGGCCGGTAGCATCCTCGTCGGCGAGTTCGATACGCGTGTCCGTCGCGATTGGTATCGGCGGCGTTAGCGGAGTCATAGGGTTCGGGGTCGCCCATTGGTTGACGAGAGCTTGATCGAGGGCCTTTCGGCGGTCATGGTTAAGACACTCCACCATCTGTCACCAACGACGCGTTGCCAGAAGACGGACGAGCATGGACAGCGATATCCACCACACCGATGTTGCCATTATTGGCGCCGGACCGGTCGGTCTGTTCGCCGTCTTCGAGCTTGGGATGCTGGGGATCGACTGTCATGTCGTGGATGCGCTGGATGCGCCCGGCGGGCAATGCACCGCATTGTACCCGGAGAAGCCAATTTACGACATTCCCGGTTATCCGGAAATCATGGCCCACGATCTGGTCGGCAAGCTGCTTGAACAAATAAAGCCGTTCGCGCCCGTCTATCATCTGGGGCAACAGGTGACAGGGCTGGAGACGGTCGACGGTGGCGACTGGCTTCTGACCACGTCCATGGGTACGCGCATCGAGGCGAGGGCGGTGATCCTGGCCGCCGGCGTGGGGGCGTTCGGGCCGAATCGGCCGCCGCTGGACGGCATCGATGCCTTCGAGAGACAGCCGCCGGGGACTGGCGTCCACTACTTCGTGACCCGCCGCGAAGACTTTCGCGACCGTCGGGTGGTGATCGCCGGTGGCGGCGACTCGGCCGTCGACTGGGCGCTGGCGCTGGCGGAAACGGCAGCGTCGGTGGCGGTGGTGCACCGGCGCGACCGCTTCCGCGCGGCGCCGGAATCGGTGCGTCGGCTGCGGGAGCTGGCGGATTCGGGCCGTATCGAGATGGTGGTGCCGTTCCAGCTGCACAGCCTCGAGGGCGAGGGGGGACGGTTGGATGGCGTGATCGTTAGCGATCTGGACGGCAACCAGCGTCGGCTGGCCGCCGATGCGCTTCTGCCCTTTTTCGGCTTGCATCAGGACTTGGGCCCCATCGCCGACTGGGGGCTCAATCTGCACCGCCACCACATCGTCGTCGAGCCGTCGACCTGTGCCGCCGGGCTGTCCGGCATCTTCGCCATCGGTGACGTCGCCGAGTATCCGGGTAAGCTGAAGCTCATCCTCACCGGGTTTTCTGAGGCTGCGATGGCCGCGCATGCCATCTTCACCCTCGTCCGCCCGGGCGAGGCCCTGCACTTCGAATACTCGACGACGAAGGGTGTCCCTGGGGGCGTGCTCGGCGGAGCGAAAACGCCGACGGCGACCTGAGCCGATCAGCACGCGTCGCGGTCGGGTGTCGGCGTGTTGTACTCGTCCAACAGGATCTGTATCCGCATCGGATCGGTTTCCTGCATGATGCGCCGGGCGCGGCGCTCCGCACTGATCAGGTCGAGCTCGAGAATGCGACGCTTGACGCGTGGGATGGCGAACGCGCTCATCGACAGCTCGCGGAAACCGAGGCCGAGAAGTAGGGCGGTGTAGCGTGGGTTGCCGGCGATCTCGCCGCAAATACTGAGCGGAATGCGCGCCCGGCGCGCTGCCGCGGCCGAGAACTCGATCATCCTGAGCACGCCCGGATGCAGCGTGTTGTACAGATGGGCGACCCGCTCGTCGCTGCGGTCGATAGCCAGCGTGTACATGGTCAGATCGTTGGAGCCGACGGCGAAATAGTCGCCCACCTTGGCCAGCGCATCGGCGGACAGCGCGGCGGCGGGTGTCTCGATCATCACGCCCAAGGGCGGCAGCGCGTCGGGAATGGGGCTGCCGCGGCGGAGCAGGCGGCGCGCCGCGCGGATGAGAAGGTCGCGCGCGGCCCGGACTTCGGCCACGGTGTTGACCATCGGCAGCAGGATGCGCACCGGGCCATGGGCGCCGGCGCGCAGGATGGCGCGGAACTGCGTATCGAGCAGGTCGGGGCGGGCGAGCGAGAGGCGGATGCCTCGCAAACCCAGCGGCGAAGTGGTGCTGACGCCGATCGGCTCCAGGAAGGGGGGCGTGCCCTTGTCGCCGCCCAGGTCGAGCGTGCGCACGGTCACCGGATGGCCGTCGGAACGTTCGACAAGCTCGCGGATGGCCTCGTATTGTTCGTCCTCGCTGGGGACGGCGGTGCGGTTGAGGAACATGAACTCGGTGCGCAGCAGGCCGATGCCGACGGCGCCGGCCGCCACCACGTTGTCCATTTCCATCGGCAGCTCGACATTGGCGAGCAGCCGGATGACAACGCCGTCCTGCGTGACTGCCGGTTCGCGCTGGAGGCGTTGGAGTTCTTTCTCCTCCCGTCGGCGCTCGTTCTGCCGGCGCTGGAACATCATCACCGAACCGGGCGACGGATTGATCACGATCTGGCCCAGGTCGCCGTCGATGAGTACCGGATCGCCGGTATGAACGGCGTCGATCAGCCCCGACGCCCCCATCACCGCCGGCAGGCCCAGCGCGCGCGCCATGATCGCCGTGTGGCCCTGCGGCCCGCCGCTCTGAGCGGCGATGCCGACGACCATCTCCGGGTCGAGCTGAGCGGCGTTGGCGGGCGTCAGTTCATCGGCGACGAGAATACTGCCCTGCGGGACGGCAAGAAACGGTTGCGGCGCCCGCTTGTTCAGTTGCATGAGAAGGCGGTTGCCGACATCGCGAATGTCCTCAACGCGCGCCGACAAATAGGAGTCGTGCATGGTGTTGAAAGCTTCGGAGATCGACTGGACTTCCCGCTGCACCGCTGCCTCGGCGTTGACGAAATTTTCGGCGATCCGGGTTTCGGCACCGCGGACCAGGCGAGAATCGCGGAGCATTGCCAGGTAAGCATCGAGCAGATAGCCAAGATCTTCTGCGCCGACGCGGGCGAGCATAGCGGCCCGGCTGTTCAGGCGCTGCCGAATGCGGCCGAGCTGGCGGCGTGTCCTGATCACGGCCTCGCGAAGGCGGCGTTGTTCGCCGGCGACATCGGTATCGCTTATTCGATATTCCGGTACGCGTATACCACTCGATTCAAAGACATAAACCAGACCGATGCTAATGCCGGGCGATACGCCGAGACCTTCGACGATACGCTCCCTGTTTGCCTCTCTGGGCATTTCCTCCTCAAACTTGCGTATTCTTTTTTGTGACTCGGTTTAGATTCCCGAGGGTTCCCGATCTTAGAGCAAACGGCAACCCGTGCAAAGAGGCTCAATCTTCCTCAAACCGAGCTTCTACGATGCTTCCCAGAACGTCGATGGCTTCCTCGGCTTCACGGCCAACGGCGGCGATCTCCAACTCGGTGCCGGGACCGGCCGCCAGCATCATCAAGCCCAGGATCGATCGTCCGGATACCGTCTGTGTAGCCTTGGTGACGGTAATCTCAGCATCGAAGCCGGCCGCGAGCTTGACGAACTTAGCCGCCGCACGCGCGTGCAGGCCGCGGCGATTTTCGATTACCGCCGTGCACCTGAGTATGTTGCCGTCGCGGACGATGCGAACCATCGGCGGTTCACGTTTCCTCCTGGATGAGGAGACGCGACGCGATGTTGATGTACTTGCGGCCGGCCTCCTGTGCGCTTTGCGCCGCTTCTTCGAGTGACTCGGTCTGGCGCACGCTCGACAGCTTGATGAGCATGGGCAGATTGACGCCGGCGATGACCTCGACCTTGGCCTTGTCCATGATCGATATGGCGAGATTGGACGGTGTGCCGCCGAACATATCGGTTAGAAGAACGACGCCGTTGCCCTCCTCGGCCTTAGCGACGAGATCGAGGATCTGGGCGCGGCGCTGCTCCATGTCGTCATCGGGGCCGATGCACACGGCGCCGATGTTCACCTGCTGGCCGACCACATGCTCAAGCGCATTAATCAGTTCCTCACCCAGCCGACCATGCGTGACGATAACAAGACCGATCATAGACACTTCCGTTTCCCGTCGATCCTACCGCCGCTATGCCGGCGACAGATCGCGATGATGGACGTACGCAGTGTGCCCTCCCTTGTGCAGCCAGCTGAAAAGCTGCTCGGCCACGAAGACCGAGCGGTGCCGGCCCCCTGTGCAGCCGACGGCGATGGTTAAATAACTTTTCCCTTCCTCTGCGTAGCGCGGAATGAGCGGCTCCAGCAAGCGTGTCAACGCGTCAAGGAACGGCCGGAACGACGGATCGTCAACAATATGGCGCTTTACGGCCTCGTCACGACCGGTGAGCGACCGAAGTTCAGGGTCGTAATAGGGATTGGAGAGAAAACGAACGTCAAAAACGAGATCGGCCTCGCGCGGCAGGCCGGCGCGGAACGAGAAGGAAACGACACGGAGCTGTAGCGATGGTTTTCCGTCGAGGCGGAAATGACCTTCAAGAATTGTTTTGAGATCACCCGGGCTGAGCCGCGATGTGTCGATGGCGACGTCAGCGGCGACCGCCAGCGGCGCGAGCATTCGCCGTTCGTCGGCGATGGCGGACAGCAGCGGGCGTTCGCGGGCGAGCGGATGCCGGTGCCGGGTCACGCTGTACCGGCGGTGCAGTTCCTCGTCATCGCATGAGAGATAGACCAAGGACGTGACGATGGCGGGATCGGCCTTGAGCGACTGAACCACGCCCAAACAGGCGTCGGCGGTGAAGTCGCGGGTGCGCACGCCGCTACCGACGGCGAGCGAGCGCAGCGCATCGCCGGCGTCGTCGACGTTGGTGCCGACAAGGCGCGCCAGCAGCAACAGCGGCAGATGGTCGACGCAATCGTAGCCCATGTCCTCAAGCGCCTTGAGCGCCGATGTCTTGCCCGCTCCTGACATACCGGTCACGACAAGCAGGCGGCGTCTAAGCGCTCCTTGATCGCTGGAACGGTCGAGCGGGCCGTCGGCGGCGTCGGACACGGGAAGGCTCGGCATCATTGAAAGTGGCGCAGTATACGACCGGCCGCCGCACCGGCCGCAAGGCGAACCTTGGCCGGCGCCGACGCCTCGAACGGCGCTAACCGGAACAGCGGCAGCGAAATCCCAAGAATGTCGCAGCAGCGATCGTCCGGAAACCGTTCGACGCTGTCGGGCGACCCCAGGTCGATCACGATTTGGAGGCCGACCCGGGGCTCGGCGTCGAGGGTCAATATGCCCAAGCCGCGCACCTCAAGGAGTCCGCGGATGGACGCCGGCGCCGAAGCAAAAAGGCGTCCGCCGATACACACGACCTCGGTTTGATCGTCAGCAACGAGGCGGGCGCCCGAATCGATCAGGCGGAGCGCCAAATCGGATTTGCCGGCGCCCGACGGTCCGCGGAGCAAGATGCCCCGGCCGTCGATGGCGATGCAGGTTCCGGGAACGCACAGCGTCGTTTCCGGGCCGGGTTCGTTGCGGGTCAATGCCGTGGGCCGCCGGTGTCAGCCGGAAAATGCGGGGAGGCGGACGATGAAGCGCGCGCCGATCACCGTTCCATCCGGCTCGCGGCGGTTTTGGGCGACGATGGTGCCGCCGTGCGCATCGACGATCTGCTTCGAAATACTGAGCCCGAGGCCGGAGTGGACGCCGAACGTCTCCCCTTTGGGCCGCTCGGAATAGAAGCGGGTGAAAATGTCCTTCTCGCGCCCCTCCGGGATGCCGGGCCCGCTGTCGGCAACTTCCGCGACGACCATGCCGTTCTCGCGGCGAGCGCTCAATTCGATGACACCGCCTTCCGGCGTAAAGGACATGGCGTTGGCGATCAAATTTCGAAACACCTGTACCAGCCGGTCCTCAAGGCCGTTGACGATCAGGCGGGAGTCAGCGTCGACGTTCAGTGCCAGCGTGTTTTTTCGCTGGTCGGCCGTGGTCTCCGTAACCTCGACAATCGCTTCCATCATGCGGCCGATATCGACCGGCTCGGACGTGGCGCGGGAAAGCTCCGCATCCAGACGGGACGCGTTGGAAATGTCGGAAATCAGGCGGTCCAGCCGGCCGACGTCCTGCAGAATGATGCTCATCAAACGCTCCCGCTGGGAGGGGTCGGACACCCGGGCGGCGGTTTCGACGGCACTACGCAGCGACGACAGCGGATTTTTGATCTCATGCGCGACGTCGAGGGCAAATTGCTCGATGGCGTCGATGCGATCCCACAGCGCTTCGGTCATTTCGCGCAACTCGATGGCGAGATCACCGATCTCGTCCAGCCGGTCGCCGAAATCGGGGATCAGATGCCGGCGCCCGCGGTCCCGGCGCACGAGTTTCGCCGCCTGGGCCAAGCGGCCAATCGGCCGCGCGATCGTTCCAGCCAGATAAAGTGACAGCAGCACCGTCACGGCAAAGGCGACCAGGAACCATTTGACCAGGTCGAGGCGGACCTTGAGAACGGCGGCGTCGATATCCGCGGCGCCCTTGGAGAGCATCAGCGCGCCGAGCACCTCCTTGTAGCGCTGCACGGGGGTGGCGACGCTGAGCACCAGTGCGCCGTTGGTGGTGCGGCGCAGCCGGCTTTCCGCCGTTCCGGCGAGAGCGGACGCCACTTCGCTGTAGCCGCCACCCGACTGCTCGCCCGTCTCGATATAAAGCGGCAGGTCTTTCGGCCGCCAGATCAGATCGACGATGCGGTCGTAACGCGCCAGCCAGCCCTGCACGGTTTGGGAACTGGCTTTCGGCGGCGGCAGCGGCTTGACCTCGACCAGACCGCCGGGACCAAGCAGGTAGAGGCTGTCGGCGATCAGGGCGCCGGTGTCGTCGAACAGCCGTGCGCGGACGTTGGATGCTTCCACCAGGCGGCGAACCATCTGCTGGGCGAGCAGCGGCACAAGCTCGTTCTGCGCCACGCTTTCGGTACCGGACGCGCTTTCGCCGATGGCGGCCGCGAACACCTTGGCGTCGCCTTCCAGCCTGGCCAATTGGGCGTTGACCAATCCGCGACGGTATTCGTCGAGGTACGTCATGCCGGCAAACAGGAACCCGAGGGCGATCAGATTGACGGCAAGGATGCGCAGCGTCAGCGGCGACACGTGTCCGGTTCGCAGGCGGCGCATCCGCCATCGCAGCCGACGCCAAAAGACCCGGCTAGGTGACTCTAAAGCGATATCCAACACCGTAGAGCGTTTCGATGTGAGCGAACGTCGTGTCCACTTCCTTCAGTTTTCTTCGCAGCCTCTTGATATGGCTGTCAATCGTCCGATCGTCGACGTAGATGTTTTCGCCATAGGCGGCGTCGATGAGCTGATCGCGGCTCTTGACATGGCCGGGACGGCGGGCCAGTGCTTGCAGCACCAGGAATTCGGTTACCGTCAGGTCGACCTGCTGGCCGTGCCAGGAGCACATGTGGCGGTTGGTATCCAGAACCAGCGGACCGCGTTCGATGATGTCGGCGTCCTCGGTGCGGGCGGCGGTCTCCCGGCGGCGCAAGCAGGCGCGGATGCGTTCGATCAGCAAGCGCTGGGAAAACGGCTTGGTGATGTAGTCGTCGGCCCCCATGCGAAGGCCAAGCACCTCGTCCACCTCGGCGTCCTTCGAGGTCAGGAAGATGACCGGCAGGTCACTCTGCTGGCGCAGACGTGTCAGCAGTTCCATGCCATCGATGCGCGGCATCTTGATGTCGAGCACCGCCAAATCGACGGGCTGGCGGACCACGCCCACGAGGGCCTCGGCGCCGTCGGCGTAGGTGTGGACGGTAAAGCCTTCCGCCTCGAGCGCCATGGCGACGGAGGTCAGAATGTTACGGTCGTCGTCGACCAGGGCAATCGTCGCTTGACCGGTCATCACGGTTCACTTCTCCTTCGTTCGGCCGGCGCGCAGCACGCTTGACGCCGTTCCTGGCCGTCTCCGGAGCGTTTTGACGAGCGTATTGCGGCAAAAGTATAGCCGACATGCAACCGTGCCGCATCCTTCGGCACGTGATCAACCCTTACATGCAATAATAAAAACCTGGGACGTTATGACAAAATTTCAACTTTTCGGTCATTGCCTATTAATCCCGTCGTGTCACTCCTGTTCTTTTAATCGCGTCGCGACACGTCGGAGCGGCTGGCAACTGGCGCGGTGGGCGCGATGTCCGGACCGATAGCGGCGCCGATGGCGTTCATTCGATCGACAAAGGCGGGAAAGCTGGTGCGGATCGGCCTGCCGTCGTCGATACGGACCGGCGATCGGCTCGCCATGCCGAGGACCAGAAAGGCCATGCCGATGCGATGGTCCAGGTGCACTGGCACGCAACCACCGCCGGCCGGCGGGCCACCGACGCCGTGCACGACCATCCAGTCCGGCCCGGTGTCGACGCCGACGCCGCAGCGGGCGAGCCCGTCGGCGACGGCCGCCAGGCGATCACTCTCCTTGACCCTCAGCTCGCCCAAGCCCTGCATGCGGGTGGATCCGCGCGCCGCGGCGGCGGCAATGGCGAGAATCGGAAACTCGTCGATCATCGCCGGCACGCGCGCGGCCGGCACGTCGACACCGGCCAGCGGCGACGATTGGACGATCAGATCGGCGACGGGCTCGCCGCCTTCCTCGCGCCGGTTGGCGATCTCGATATCGGCGCCCATCTCCGCAAGCGTTTCCAGCAGGCCGGTGCGCAAGGGATTGATGCCGACACCCGGCAGTGCAAGGCGAGAGCCGGGGATGATCGACGCCGCGACCAGCGGGAAGGCTGCCGACGACAGATCGGCGGGAACGCGGATCGGCCGGCCGACGAGTTCGGGCTGGCCGGCGAGGGTAATGCACCGTCCGCCCGCGCCGGTGGCCTCGCTGACGATGTCGGCACCGAACGCCGTTAGCATGCGTTCGGTATGATCGCGGCTGGCGGCCGGTTCGATCACAGTCGTGGAGCCGGGGGTGTTCAGCGCGGCGAGCAGGATCGCCGATTTGATCTGCGCCGACGCCACCGGGCTGGCGTAGTCGATGGGAAGCAGGCTTGACGTTCCGCGTACCGCCAGCGGCAGCCGGTCGCCGCGGCGGGCCCAGAACGCCGCCCCCATGCGGCTGAGCGGCTCGATGACCCGACGCATGGGGCGAGACGACAGCGATGCATCACCGGTAATGAGCGTGAGGAATCCATGGCTGGCCGCAAGGCCCATGACCAGCCGCGCGCCCGTACCCGAATTGCCCATGTCAAGGACGGCCGGCGGTTCGGCAAGCCCGCCGACGCCGCAGCCGACCACCCGCCAGCGATGGCCGCCCCGATCGTCTTCCAACCGGTCCACATTGGCGCCGAGGAGGCGCACGGCGGAGGCGGTGGCGACGACGTCATCGGCGTCCAGCAGGTTGTCGATGATCGTCTCGCCGACCGCCACGGCGCCGATGATCAGCGCGCGGTGGGAGATGGATTTGTCGGCCGGGATTGCCGCGGTGCCCGAAAGCGGGCCGGCGGGCCGGGATATCAGCGGTTCGCAGCGCACGGGCGGGTAAAAATCCTGACGCCCCGTCGATAAGGGGCTTGGGCGTGGGACGACCAGAAGGCGACGTGCCGTCGCGCCACGACCGCGAATAACGGGGTTGATACACGAACCGACACAATGCCCGACTTTTTTCGTTTTGACACCGGCAAAGTAAACGTGGCAAGCAGCAGCGCTGATCGAGAACAGCAGGAACTGGAGGTTTAGCGTGGTAAAGTCGGAGTGGGGCGCCAAGCGCACCTGCAGCAGTTGCGGAGCGCGGTTCTACGACTTGCGCCGCCATCCGATCGTTTGTCCCGTGTGCAGCACCGTCTTCGATCCGGAACGCCAGCCGCGAGGCCGCCGTGGCGGCGCTGCGCGTGAGGATGCCGTGCCTGCGAAAGCGTCCCTGAAGGCGGGCGTCGTGGATGACGATGCGGACGAGGAGGCCGAGGTCGAGGACATCGATGACGCCGAGGATACCGACGACGCTGAGGTCGAAGACGCCAATGTGAAACCGGCGGCGAAGAAAAAGGGTGCCGTCGCAAGCGACATCACCGATGACGATGACGACGACAGCGACGACGATGATGTGATCGAGGATACGTCCGAATTGGGCGAGGATGACGACGACATCGGCGAGGTGATGGAGCACATCGACGACGAGCAGGACGACAAAGCCTAGCCCGGAACGCCATCGGCAGGACGATGACGTGCGATTCCTGTTGCCGGCGCCGTTAACCCGCGATTACCTTATGTCCTCTATTCTCCGCGGTTCCAGACCGGACCGCGATCTTTCCGGGGCCGTAGCTCAGTTGGGAGAGCGCTACAATGGCATTGTAGAGGTCAGGGGTTCGACTCCCCTCGGCTCCACCATCAAAACAAGGGCTTAGCCGTCATCGGTTAGGCCCTTTGTTTTTATGGGTAACTACTAGGTAACCGACGACGGGAAATCTGAGCAGTTCTTTCAAGGTCGAAAAACGGGTGCGAATCCCGTTGTTATTTTCAATAAAAACAATATGTTACGGTCAGTTCGTTGCTTGTGTAGCGTCCTGGTGCGGAATTTTCACGGAAACGTCAGGTACGGACTCAGGCGGATATACGTGGATTTTGCTCACCGGCACCCTTGTATCCCCCAGGTGCCGGGGCGGGTCTTCCAGGCAGGCTTAGCCTGGGTGGTCACGCACTAGGCTCCGGACCCATAAAGGGGATTCCCAAGGGGTGACGACTCTGATTCATGCTCCAATACGGTGGGAGCACGATGATGAGCGAGGAATTTTGGCTGAGCGATGGGCAGTGGGCACGGCTGGCGCCGCTGTTGCCGAACAAGCCGCGTGGCGTGCCGCGGGTGGACGATCGCCGGGTGATCAGCGGGATCATTCACGTTTTGAGGTGCGGCGGCCGTTGGGTGGATGCGCCACCCTGCTACGGGCCGCGCAAGACGCTGTACAACCGCTTTGTTCGCTGGGCCGCCAAGGATGTCTGGACCGAGCTGTTTCACACCCTGGCGGCGGCGGGCGGTCCGCCGGCAGCGGTTCTGCTCGACTCCTCGGCGGTCAAGGCGCATCGGTGCGCCAGTGGCGGCAAAGGGGGGAACGGAGCCAGGCCATCGGCCGTTCGCGCGGCGGACGGACGACGAAGATCCATGCCCTGACCGACGGCATCGGCCGGCCGCGTGCGTTTGTCCTCACCGGCGGTCAGGTCGCCGATTGCCGGGCGGGCGAACGGCTTCTGCGCCATCTCCCGACCGACGTCCTGGTCCACGCCGACAAAGGCTACGACACCGATCGCTTCCGGCGCCGGATCGAGGCCCAAGGCAGCGTTCCCAACATTCCCCCGAAGGCCAATCGGCGTTGGAAAAACTGTTTCTCGCCATACCTGTATCGTGGACGAAACGCCATTGAGCGGATGTTCGGACGACTCAAAGACTTCCGACGCATCGCCACCCGATACGATCGCCTCGCCCAAAACTATCTGAGCGCCGTTTGCCTCGCCGCGACCGTCAGCTACTGGTTATGAGTCTGGAACCTAGGTCGGCTCGAAGGTGACGCGAACATCGGCCGATTGTGCCGAAAACGGAGCCGATGTGACGATTATGTCAATGCCGGTGCCGGCGAAGTCGGCGGCGGTCGTGGCGTTAATGCCACCCGCGGCGGCAACAAGGGTCGAGTGCCCCTGTCTCTGCATTTCGGCGACGATTTTCGTGACCTCGGCTGCGTCCAATTTGTCCAATTGCACGATGTCGAACCCGGCTTCGGCCGCTGCGAGGGCTTCGGCCAGGTTTGCCACCTCCATCGTGAGTTTCTGTTCGGGCGCATGGGCGTGCAGGCGCGCCCGCAATTCCCGAGCATCGGCGTCATTCAACAACGCCCAGTGCTGGGGAAAAACCAGGATCGTTTCCGACAGGCCGAGGCGATGCGGCACGGCCCCGCCGGCGCGAATAGCGGCGACAGCCAGGGCGCGGGTGCCGGGGAACATCTTGCGGGTGCAGGCGACTTGAATTGTCGGGCTCACGGCATGCGCCGCCTGAACGATTGCCGCAGCGGCGGTGGCGACGCCGGCCCAGGTTTCGATGAGGACTTGTGCCACGCGCCAGCTTCGGTGCAGGGCGGCGGCAGTGCCGGTGGCGGACAAGATTTCATCTCCGGCGGTGAGCGTCGTGCCCGAAGGCACATGTCGCTCGACGGTTGCGCCGCACAGACGAATGATCGCCGCCGCCTCCTCGACAGCGCTAATCACGGGTTTGCCGCGAGCATAAAAGGTCATCTGCGCCGGCCTGTCATCGATGCCCAGCGCGAGTGACGTCAGATCGCCGTACGGGCAATCCTCATACAGCAGGCGTTCAAGCTCGTTTTGCGGCAATACCGTGCTCATAGAATCGCTCCGGATGCGGCGGGGGACGATGCCCCCGCGCCATTCGTCATTTGTTCGCTCAGGGGTCGGCTACTCAACGGCGAGGATGATGTGCGACGCTTTGATCAGCGCGCATACCTTGTCGCCGACCTTGAAGCCGAGCGCCTCGGCGCTTCCCTTGGTGATGATCGCGGCGATGGTTTTACCGCCGCCGATGTCGAGAACGATCTCATTGTTCACTGCCCCCTCTTCATGCTGGACGACGGTGCCGGGAATGACGTTTCGGGCGGATGTCCGACCGGTCTCGCCTTCCGGTGCGAGAAGCACGAAGCTCGATTTTATGAGGGCGAAAACCTCTTTGCCGGCCCTCAGGCCGAGGTTGGTAACGCTTTCGTTGGTGATGATCGCAACCAGGGAACTGCCGTTGGCAACCGTCAAGATGATTTCGGCATTGACGGCTCCGGGGTGAATGTCCGCAACCGTACACCTGAGCATGTTCCGCGCGCTTGTCTTCATAAGGGGACTCCAAGTGAGAATGGGGGAAAAACCGTCGGTGGTTTCGTGGGCCACCGAAGCTTGTACGAGCCGATGCAATTCGGCTTGAAACCATTTTGCCGACGCGAGTAGTTCCCGGCCGTCGTCGGTCAACGCCGCGCCTCCGCCGGTGCGACCGCCGGTTCGGGCCTCGACGAGCGGACGCTCGGCGAGATTGTTCAGGGCGGCGATGGCATCCCACGCCGCTTTGTAGGTCATGCCGACGGCACGGGCCGCGGCGGATATCGAGCCGTGGGAATCGACGGCGTCGAGCAGGCGAATGCGGTCATCGCTGACGCGCGGCCCGTTGATGACTTTGAGGCTGACGATCGGCTTCAGTCCACGGAGTGTCATGAGGTGCTGAACTTTCCAACGCGCGGGTGGGTCCCATCCATCACGCGGCATTAACACCCCCCACCGGCCGTTCGTCGAGGGCGACGGTCTTCAGCAGCGCGTAAACCGGTTTGCCGGGCCCCAATTGCAACTCATCCACCGCTTGGCGCGTGGCCAGCGCGACGAGATGGCCACCGCCCTGCAACGCCAGACGAACCGACGCGATCGGGTGGCAGTCCCGAGCAACGTCGTCGACGGTCGCGCGAAGGACGTTGCGGATACTGACGCGGTCGGGCACGTGGGATGCGAGTGCCACGTCCGTCGCATGGATGACGACACGCACCGGCCCCGGTCGTGGAGGGACCTTTCCGGTCAGGAAGATCTGTCCGGCCGAACGCCGTAACTCGGTGAGGCCGTAGCGGTCGTCGTAGCCGCCGACCCGGAACTCGAGCACGGAGACCAGGGAAAACCGGTCGGTCGCGAGCGCGCTCTCTTTGGTCCTTGGAACCAGCACCGCCGACGGCGGTCCGTCCGCTACGACACGTCCTTGGTCCAGGACAACGACCGTGTTTGCCAGTCGCGCGACCTCTTCAACAGCATGCGAGACGTAGACGATTGGGATGCCGAAATCGTCTCGAACGCGCTCGATCAGCGCTAGGATCTCGACCTTGCGGGCCATGTCGAGCGATGCCAGCGGTTCGTCCATCAGCAGCAAGGTCGGGTTTGCGAGGAGCGCGCGACCGAGCGCGACACGCTGCTTTTCGCCGCCGGAGAGCTTGGCTGGGCGTCGCGGCAACAGTGCTTCGATCCCGAGGGTCGCGATTACCGCGTCGACATCGATGCCGGATTGAGCGTCGCGGCGGAAACGGCGGCCGTAAAAGAGGTTCTGCCTCACGGTCAGATGCGGGAACAGTTGGCCATCCTGAAAGACGAGACCGATGCGCCGCCGGTGCGGCGGCACCCAGACGCCGGCCTCGATATCGACGAGCACGCTGTCGCCGATGCGGATGCCTCCTCGGTCCGGCCGACGAATGCCGGCGATCAGCGCGATGAGGGTCGACTTCCCGGTTCCCGAGCGGCCGAACAACGCGGTAATACCGGGGCCGCCGGAGAACGCGGCGTCGAGGAAAAACGCGCCTTGGCGCAGGGTGACGGCGACGTCGATCATGGGGCAACGGTGAGCCGCCGCTGCGCCTGGCGGTGCATCATTTCTGATGATACGAGCGCGATCAGGGCGATGGCCGTCGCCACAAGCATCAGCCGCATCGCCCCGATGTCGCCGTCGGGAACTTGGGTATAGGTGTATATGAGGGCCGAAATCGTTTGTGTCTCGCCCGGAATGTTCGAGACGAAGGTGATGGTCGCACCGAATTCGCCCAACGCCTTAGCGAACGACAAAATTGCACCGGCGATGATGCCGGGCAGAGCGAGCGGCAGGGTGACGAGAAAAAACGTCGCCACCGGTGGTGCACCCAGTGTTCCCGATGCCGCCTCCAGCCGGCGGTCGATGTTTTCGATGGACAACCGGATCGCCCGGACCATGAGCGGGAAACCCATGATGCCCGCCGCGACCGCGGCTCCGGTCCAGCGAAAGGAGAACACGATCCCGAAGGTATCGGCGAGCACGCTGCCGATGACGCCTTTGCGTCCCAGAACCAGGAGCAGCATGTAACCGGTGACGACCGGCGGCAGCACGAGGGGAAGGTGAACAAGGCCGTCGATCAGGCCTTTCCCGGGAAACTGCCAGCGGGCGAGTCCATAAGCGACGGCTATGCCGAAGGGCAGGCTCACGGCGGTCGCCGTCGCCGCGATCCGCAGCGTGAGGCGGACTGCGGTCCATTCCGCCAGCGATAGTGTGAACACGCCGATGTCCATGGGCATACCGTGCCGAGTGCCGATGTGTTCGGCTCAGTCTTTGAGCAACGTAAACCCGTAGCGCTCGTACGCTTGGGCCGCAGCCGGCGAGCGCAGAAAGGCGAGAAACGCCTCCGCGTCGGGACTTTTCGACGATGCGAGTTGGGTGACCGGATAGATAATCGGCGTGTGGCTGTCGGCGGGGAAGGTTCCGAGGACGACGACCTTCGGCTCGATGGCCGCATCGGTGGCATACACGATTCCGGCCACGGCCTCGCCCCGCGCGACCAGGGCCAGCGTCGAGCGGACGTTGTCGTTAAGGGCCAGTTTGTTCGCGACTCCGGGCCACATATCGAGTGCCTGGAGGGCCTCCTTCGCATATTTGCCGGCGGGGACGGAGTCGACATTGGCGACCGCCAACCGGCCTTCGCCAATATATCCGCCGAGATCAGCGCCCTTGCGGAGGGTAAACGACTGCGCCGCGTCCGCCGGCGCGACGAGGACGAGTGTATTGCCGAGAAGGTCGGTGCGTGTCCCGAGCTTGATAAGGCCCTTTTCTTGCAAGTGATTCATCCAAGCAAGATCGGCCGAAGCAAAGATATCGGCGGGCGCGCCCTGCTCGATTTGTCGGGCGAGGGATGACGTCGCGGCGTAGGAGATCGTAACAGTTTTGCCGGTTTCGGCGTTCCAGTCGAGGGCGACCTGATCGAAGGCGTTTTTCAAACTCGCGGCCGCCAGAACGAGCGGTTCGTCCGCTTGCGCCCGGAGCCACGGCGTTACCGCGATACCAACCGCGAGAACGACCAGAGCCAAGAACCCGCGTCGACAAGCATGCATTGCAACCTCCGCCCGTAACAGGAATACGCTATATAGTTTCCTATATAGCGTGGCCACGAAAGGTTCAATACCCGACGTCCGGGCGAACCGATTGTGACGCGGGGGGTGGCCGGAGTTTCGAGCGCCGGGGCGGTTAAAATATGGCAATTTTGTGTTTGACAGGCGTCGGAGCTTACCTAATGGAGCCTATCCCCTCAGGATACGGTTGAGTCAAAAAGGTAACCCTCCCCTGGATTGTGATGCGCTCGTGTCAATCATCGATGATTGTTAACGCAAGGGCGCTTTTCTTCTAGGTGGGAGCAGGACGATGGCAGAGGAATTCTGGTTAACGGATCGTCAGTGGGCGCGGCTGGCGCCATATGTTCCCGAACAAGCCGCGCGGGGTGCCACGGGTGGATGATCGCAGGGTGATCAGCGGGATCATCCATGTGTTGAAATCCGGTGGCCGCTGGGTTGACGCGCCGACCTGCTACGGACCGCGCAAGACCTTGTACAACCGCTTCGTTCGCTGGGCGGCCAATGATGTGTGGATCGGCTTGTTCCATACCCTGGCCGCGGCTGGCGGACCACCGGCGGCGGTATTGCTCGACCCCTCGGCGGTCAAGGCGCATCGGTGCGCCAGTGGCGGCATAGGGGGGAGCGGACCCAGGCCGTCGGCCGCTCACGCGGCGGACGGACGACGAAGATCCATGCCCTGACCGACGGTAGCGGCCGACCGCTCGCGTTCGTACTGACTGGTGGCCAGGCGGCGGATTGCCGGGCGGGCGAGCAGCTCCTTGGTTACCTGCCGACCGACGTCCTGGTCCATGCCGACAAAGGATACGACAGCGATCGCTTGCGGCGGCGGATTGAAGCTAGCGGCAGCGTTCTCAGCATCCCGCCGAAATCCAATCGGATCTGGAAGAACTGTTTCTCGCCCTATCGTTACAGAGACGGGAACGCCGTCAAACGGATGTTCGGGCGGCTCAAGGACTTCCGACGTATCGCCCACCCGTTACGATCGCCTCGCCCGGAACGACCTCAGCGCCGTATGCCTTGCGGCAACCGTCAGCTATTGGTTATGAGTCTGGAGCCTAAGTGGAAGGCCTTGCCGTAACGGCGGGGCCTTTTTCGTTTGCGGGCAGCCGGATGGAAAACGCGGCTAACGTCACAGCGATGGGAGGGACGCGGATGGAATCGTTTTTGATCGGTCGGGTTGCCTGTCGTTTCGGCGGCGACGAAAAAGCCGAGGTGCGGACGGGCCTGTCGGCGTTGGCGCTGGACGCCGAAGGAACGCTGTGGACCGCGTCCGACGAAAAGAACGCCCTGGAGCGGCTGTCCCCCACTGGTAACGGGATGTTCGAAAACCACGACAGCATCGATCTGGTCGACATGCTGGCGATCCCGCAGGGCCAGGCGGATGACGAAATCGATATCGAGGGCATGGACGCGAGGGACGGCGCGCTGTGGCTGGCAGGTTCCCACTCGACCACGCGCAAGAAGGCTAAAGGCAAGAACGACGCCAAGGATCTGGAGCGGCTGGCGACGGTCAAGCGGCGCCAGAACCGCTACATCCTTGCCCGCCTGCCGATGCTCGAGGGACTAGGCGTGGGCAAGGCGGCGCGGTTGCCGTTCGCCGAAAGCGGCAACCTGCTGACCGACGCGTTGCTGGACGATCCGCACTTCGGCCCCTTCCTGCGGCTGGTCACGCCGGCCGGCAGCGGGCTTCAGCTCGCGTGCAAGGAGAACGGCTTCGACATCGAAGGTCTCGCGGTGCGGGGCGCGCGAGTGTTTCTCGGATTGCGCGGCCCTGTGCTTCGGGGGTGGGCGGCGCTCCTGGAAATCGAGCCGACGGATGCGGGCGATGGCACGCTCACCCTCGCCCCCATCGGCGACGAGGGGCGGCCGTATCGCAAGCATTTCATCGATATCGAAGGGATGGGCGTGCGCGACCTTCAGTGGTTCGGAGATGCGTTGTTGATCCTGTCCGGGCCGACCATGGACATCGACGGCCGCCAGACGGTGTGGCGGCTGAAAAAGAAAGCCGTCGATGAAGACGACTCGGTGACGCACATCGACGGCAAGCACCTGAAGGCCCTGTTCGACCTGCCGGACGTCCGGGGCGCCGACAAGGCCGAAGGCATGGCGATCTATGACCAACTCGGCGAGCGCGGCCTGATGATCGTCTACGACAGCCCGTCGGCGGCGCGCCAGCCCGACTCTCGAACCGTGCTTGCCGACGTGTTCCGGCTTCCGAAGGTGTGAGGTGGGAGCGGCCCACCGCCGCCGTACGCGGCATCGACCCGCGCATCCGTAAGGGACGGGAGGGGTGCCATCGGTTGCCGGTGTGGTAGTCTCCGTCGGCACCGATGAACAAGGGAAACACTTAAGTATGACGTTAGATACCGGGACGCGGGACGTGCTTATCGCCCGCTCGCACGATGATTATGCGTGACCAAAAGCCGATCCTTGAGGCTTTGCGGGACCCTAATGGCGCAGGCGTGCTTCTGCACGGCATCGCCGGGGTCGGCAAAAGCATGCTGGCGGCGCAGATCCTGCGCCAGCTGGCCGACGACGGCCATCTCGTCATCTCGGTGGCGGGAGAGACGGACCCGGACCGGTTGCTGGGCGCCATCGCCACACGGCTTCAGTCGATCGCGTCGGCCCACGACGGCGACGAGCGTGATCCGTTTCGGCTGATGGCCGGCGTGCTGCGCAACGCGAAAACGCCGTGGCGGGAGCGGTTCGATATTCTGTCGCAGCACCTTTTCGCCCAGGTGCCGGTGGTGGTGCTGCTGGAGAATTTCGACGACAACCTGAGCGACGGCAGCCCGCCAGCGGAACTTTCGGCGCTGCTCTCCGCCTGGCTCGCGACGCCTAGGCAGAGCCGGCTGGTGTTTACCTGTCCCAATCCGTTCACGCTTGCCGACGATGCGCATGCGCGGCTGACGGCGTTTCACATCGGCCCCGCGTCGTGGGAGGAGACGTCAGCGCTGTTGCACGGGCTGGATGGCTTGAAGGAGCTGGCGGTCGACGACCGGCGGCGGGCGTATGAGAGTACCGGCGGGCACCCGCGAGTGCTGGAGTACCTGGACGCTGTTCTCCGCTCCGGCGCGATGCGCTTCGACGACGTGGAGACGCGGCTCCGCGAGCACGGCATCGCCGACCCAGGCGGCGACCTGGACGTTGACCAGGCGGAAGCGGTGGCGGCCGCCGCCGGCGAGGTGCTGCTCGACGCGCTGCTCGACCGGCTGGCCGATGACCCGCTGGCGCGCCGACTCCTTACCGGTGCGGCCGTCTATCGGGTGCCGGTGGATATGCTGGGTCTGGTCTGGCCGGTGGGTGAGCCGGCGACGCCGACGCCCGACACGGAACGGACGGCGCGGCTTGCGGCGCTGACGGAAAGGCTGATCGAGTTGCGCAAGGAAAACCCGGCCGCGGGGCCGGCGGATTTGGACCTCAGCGAAGACGAGATGCGGCAAGCGGCTCGGGATCACGCGGAGGAGAACGCGCCGCCGGTGACGGCGCCGGAAGGGTTCGTCGCGGCGGCACAAAAGCTGCTGGCGCTGTCGCTGCTGGCGCTGTCGCTGCTGGCGCCGGTCCGCACCGCCGATGAGCACCACGAACGCTTCATCGTCCACCGCTGGACAGCCAAGGCGCTAAAGACGCGGGCGGGGTCCGAGGATCTGAAGGCCGCCCACCGCGCCGCTGCCGAGTACGGACTTTGGCGGGCCGCGCAAGGCGCTGAGCCGCGAGAGCAGACGGTCGCGGCGCTGCTGGAGGCGCGGCACCACCTGCACGCGATGGGCGATGTGTCCGGCGTTTATGACGTTACCGGATGGATCGTCCAACAACTGGATGCCTGGGATGCGTGGGAATGGCAGGAGCGGCTGCTTCGCGAGACGCTCGCCTGGGTGCCGGACGGATCGACGGAGGCGGCGGCGATCATGCATCGCCTAGGCATCGTGGCCCGCAGCCGTGGCGACGATGTCGCCGCTCTCGATTGGGTCGAGAGGTCGCTGCTCATCAGCGAGCGACAGGAAGACAAAACCGGCATGGCCGCCTCCTACGGTGAGATGGGCAGCCTTGCCGGCCGGCGCGGCGACCACGGCGCGGCCGAAATGTTTTACGAAAAGGCGTTGGCACGTCACCAAGAACTGGGCGACCGGGGAGGCGAAGCGACGTCCTACCACAACCTCGGCCGTGTCGCGCAGGAACGTGGCGACCTGGACTTAGCCGAGACGCGCTACCGTAAAGCGCTGGACATCGAACAGACAGTCGGCAACGAAGCCAGCATGGCGGCGACGTGCCACCAGCTTGGCACGCTGGAGCAGACTCGTGGTGCGTACGAGCCCGCCCTCGACAGGTACCGGCAGTCGATCGCCATCAAGGAGCGGATCGGCGACCGCCGGGGCTTGGCCGCATCCTACCACCACATCGGAACGTTTTCGCAAGGGCACGGCAGGCATGGCGAAGCCCTCGACTGGTACCAAAAAACCCTCGAGATCGTGGAAGAGATTGGTGACCGTGCCGGCATAGCCCGGTCCCTCAGCCAGATCGGCATCCTTTACACCGAGGCGAAAAGGCCAGCCAATGCGGTGCCGATGACACTACGGGGTCTCAGTCTGCATCTCAGCATGCAAAGTCCCGAAGCCGCCATCAATTTGCTCTGGCTCTCCCGCCAGCGGCAGATGCTGGGTGGCGACGCGTTTCGCGACATCGTCGAGGGGCATTTGGGCGCGGAGAACGCCGCCGCGTGTATCGGCCTGATCAACGATTACGAGCGGCGCCAGGCGGAACCGGCAAACGGCAGGGACAACACGCCGCCGGTTGCTTAGGCGCGCTCCTCAGCGGCCCGCACCGTGTCCGCGTCGTCGTCGTGCGTCGGGCGGAACCAGGCCAGCGTTGCCGATAAATCGACGACGCGGCCGATGACGATCAGCGTCGGTGCCGCCTTGTCGAGCGCGGCGACGGCAGCGGGGAGATCGCCGACGGTGGTGAGGATGGTCTGCTGTTCCGGCCGCGTGCCGTCGACCAGCGCGGCGGCGGGGGTAGCGGCGTCAAGGCCGTGTTCCACAAGGCGCCGGCTGATCTGATCGACGGTGATGCGGCCCATGTAGACGACGAGCGTCGAGTTCGGGTCGGCCAGCGCCGCCCAATCCAGGTCTAGCGGCCCGTCGTCGCGGGTATGACCGGTAATGATGCGGACGCTGTGCGACAGGCCGCGGTGGGTCAGCGGGATGCCGGCGTAGGCCGAGCAGCCGGACGCCGAGGTGATGCCGGGGACGATTTCGTACGGGATAGCGCGGGCGGCCAGATGCTCCGCCTCCTCGCCACCGCGGCCGAACAGGAACGGATCGCCGCCCTTGAGGCGAACGACGGTGCGGCCGCTCTCCGCCAGCGCCACCAGCAGCGCATTGATCTCCGGCTGCGGCATGTGGTGGTTGCGAGCCATCTTCCCGGCGAACACCTGGGTGGTGCCGGGCGGGATCAGGGCCAGGATCGGCGGCGAGACGAGGCGGTCGAAAACGATGACGTCGGCGCATTGGATCAGGCGCAGCGCCTTCAGCGTCAGCAGCTCCGGATCGCCCGGACCGGCGCCGACGATGTAGACCCATCCCGTCGCCATGCTCAGCGGCTTCCCGGCGGCGCGGGTGGTAACGGCGTTCTGCGCGTGCTCATGTCCAACCGGTGTAGGCAATGCGGTGGCGCCGGGCAAGGGGCAACACTCAGGCGCGGTAAGGCGAGTGGCGGCGTATGTGGGCTTGGCAGCACTGCCGCCGGGCGTATATGACGATGAGACCCGCAACGCCATTCAACCGCCGCGAGCCGCCTTAAGCCGATGACGACACGTTATGGCCTGCCTGAACCCCCGACGCCTACCCGGCCCGGCCAGCGGGCAATGGCCGTCTGGCTGTTCGGCGTCGCGGCGATGGTCTTCGCGATGATCATCATCGGTGGCCTGACTCGTTTGACCGACTCGGGGCTTTCGATGGTGCACTGGCAGCCGGTGACGGGGTGGCTGCCGCCGTTGAGCGAGGACGCCTGGCACCGCGCGTTCGATGCCTATCGGCAGTTTCCCGAGTATCAAAAGATCAACGCCGGGATGACGCTGGCCGAGTTCCAGGGCATTTTCTGGCTTGAGTACATTCACCGTCTGTGGGGACGGCTGATCGGTGTCGCCTTTGCCGTTCCCCTGCTGTGGTTTCTGATCCGCGGCAGAGTCGACCGGCGGCTGGGGCTTGGCCTGGCGGGGCTGTTCGTGCTCGGCGCGGTGCAGGGCGTGCTTGGCTGGTGGATGGTTACCTCTGGCCTCGTCGACCGCCCGGACGTTAGCCAATACCGGCTGGTTGTGCACCTGAGCATGGCGCTCTTGATCTATGCGCTGCTGCTATGGTTGGGGCTGTCCTTGTGGCCGCGAAAGCGGATGCCGGATGACGAGGCGCGCGGGCGGTTGGGCTCGGCGGCCATTCTCGGCCTCGTGCTGGTGACGGCGCTGGCCGGCGGCTTCGTCGCCGGGCTCGACGCCGGGCTAACCTACAACACCTTTCCGCTGATGGACGGCCGGCTGATCCCGGCCGGTCTGTTTGCTTATGACCCCTGGTATCGGTCGTTTTTCGAGGACATCACGACGGCACAGTTCGTGCATCGGTGGCTGGCAGTAACGACGGTGGCGGTGATCGGAGTATTTTGGTTGACGCAGCGGCGATCGTTCTCGGGACGCACGGCCGGCCGGGCATTGGGCCTCCTCGCGCTGGCGACGACAGTTCAGGCGGGGCTCGGCATCGCAACGCTGCTTCTCGTCGTGCCGGTGAGCCTAGCGGCGCTGCACCAGGCCGGCGCGGTGGTGCTGTGGACGGCGGCGTTGTGGTTCGCCTTCGAGACCCGGCGCAAGACGGCCGCAGCCGCCGGGGCATCGGCAACCGACGGGCGGCGACAGCCCTAGGCACATCCCGGATGGACCACTTGATCAGGCTATTGTCTGCTTTTTCTTCTCAAACGCATTTGATTCGGGCATGGTGCTCGAACAACCTGGGCGAGTGTCGGAAAAGCCGGTCAGTTCGCCTGCGGAACAAGGGCGTAAGACCCAAAGGGAGGCTCGGGCGACACTGGCGCCCGTCCGGGATAGAAATGGTGTGAATGAGTTCGTGAAAGCCGGTCTCGCACTTACCTTGGCGGCGATTTGGGTTGCTGCCCTGACACCCGCCCTCAATGGCTGCGCCGCCCGCGGCGGCGGGCCGGGCGACTTGCTCAGCGCAGTCGGGTTCGATCCCTACCGGCTGACCAACGATGGGGATAAAGAGGCGGATCGCTTCGACGAGGCGTTCCATCTGTACGCCGCCGATCCGGACAACACCCGCCAGCTCAAGCATTTTCGCGACACATACAAACGCGTTCACTACGCCTACATCGACGATGTGCCGGAAGAGAAGCTGATTGACGCGGCGTTGACTGGTCTCGAGCAGCGCGCCCCGGCGCCACAGTCGTTGCCGGCGGACGAGCTGGTGGAGGTGGCGCTGGACTCGATGACGGCGTCGCTCGACCCGCACTCGGCCTATCTGACGCCGGACGAGCTGCGCGAGACGCAGCTGGTGACGATGGGCGAGTTCGGCGGGCTTGGGATTCAGGTCACCGAGGAAGAAGGCGTGGTGAAGGTGATCGCACCGCTGGACGACACGCCGGCCAAGCGCGCCGGCATCAAGTCGGGCGACGTGATCACGCACCTGGACGGCGATTCGATCCGCGGGCGGTCGCTGAAGCACGCGGTTGGGCTGATGCGCGGTGCCCCCGGCACCACCATCAACCTGACCATCGAACGCGCCGGCCGGCCGCCGTTTCAGCTCGACCTCACCCGTGAGATCATCACCATCGAGCCCGTCCGCTGGCGGCGCTACGGCAGCATCGGCTACATCCGCATCGTCGGCTTCAACGAGAAGGCGGCGGAGCGCCTGGAGGACGCCATGGTCGACCTGCGCACCAGTGAGCTGGGTCTGTCAGGTCTGGTCATCGACCTGCGCAACAATCCGGGCGGCCTGCTGGATCAGTCCATCGACGTGGCCGACGCCTTTCTCGACAACGGTAAGATTGTCGCTATCCGGGGGCGGGACGCCGCGAGCGAGCGGGCGTTTTCCGCCCGCTATGGCGACCTGGCGCGCGACCTGCCCATCGTCGTTCTGGTCAACGCGGGATCGGCATCGGCGGCGGAGATCGTGGCCGGCGCGCTGCAGGATCATCACCGCGCGACGGTGATGGGCGCCCCCTCGTTCGGCAAGGGGTCGGTGCAGACGGTGATGCGTCTGCCCGAGGGCGGCGCGCTGAAACTGACGACGGCGCTTTACTACACGCCCAACGGCACCGCCATTCAGGCGCGCGGAGTTCAACCCGACATTCAGCTTGTCGGCGACGCCGATGACGGCGTGCCAGAGACGCACGAAAAGGATCTGCCCGGCGCGCTCGCGGGGAGCGTTGCCGAAATGGTGACGGCCGTGTCGAGCGTCGACGCAAAGGCGTGCGCGACCGTCGACGATGCGGCCGAGGACCGGGCGCTCGGGTGCGCAGTCGCCTTCATCCGTGCCGGCTCGTCCGATCAGTTTTTTGCCTCTCTGGCGGGCCAGCAGCGCCTATAATCGGGGGCGCGCGCACCCGATCGTCGAGAACCGGACGATCGCGCGCCGCCGGAGACGGGTATCAGTGCCATCATCGGACAAGGACGGATATGGATGACACGCCGCCGATCGGTCGCAGCCGCCGCGACCTGTTGCGCCTGGGTGTCGCGGGGACGGTGCTGATGGCCACCCAGCCCGGTGCCGTCGCCGCGCCGCAGGCGGCGCCGGGTCTGCCGGCTCCCGAGAAACCGGTACGGCTGGCCTTCGGCGTGCTTTGGCGCGGGCAGAACGTCGGCAGCCACGAGTTCGCCATCGACCCCGACGGCCGCGGCGGCATGTCGGTGCGCCTGAACACGAAGATCCGCATCCGCATCGGCTTCATTACCGCCTATCGCTATGAGCAAACGAGCGACGAGGTGTGGACGGACGGCGCTCTCACGGTGCTGAACAGTACCACCAACGACGATGGCCAGACGTCGACCGTCACCGGCAAGCGGATCGCCGACAACATCGAGCTTCGCGGACCGGGCGGCCCCTATGTGGCACCGGGCAATTCCCTGACCACGACGTGCGTGTGGAACGACGCCTTCGTGTCGCGTACTTCCGTCATCGACGTTGGCGACGGAACAGTGGTCGGACTGGTCGTTGACGACAAGGGGGGGTCACCGGTGGAAAAGGTTGGCGGCGGCAAGGATGCGCAGCGGTTCGATATTATCACGCCCTATCTCGCCGGTTCCCTCTGGTACCCGCCTCGGGGCCTTCTTCTGCAGGCCCGGATCGAACGCAAGGGCGAGACGCTCGACTATGTCGCATCGGCTTGAGCAGGGGGGGCGCCGGGCAATCGGTCTGGCGCTGGCGTTGTGGCTGGCGCTGCCGTCCGTGGCGGCGGCCGACGCGTTCGGCGGTCAATTCCTGATCGGCACCGGCGGGTTCGGCGGCGTCTACTACCCGCTCGGCAGCGCCATCTGCCGGCTCTACAATCGGGATTACGAGGACGAAAACTGTCTCGCCGTGCAATCCCAGGGCTCGGTCGCGAACATTCGCGCCCTCATCGCCGACGTCCAGGATTTCGGTATCGTCCAGTCCGACATCGAGCGCGACGCCGTTCGCGGCGAGGGTCCCTTCGCCGGTGCGCCTATTGACGCCGATCTGCGGGTGCTGTTCGTGGCCCACGCCGAGGCGTTCACCATCCTCGCCGGTCCCGGCACGGGCATCCGCGGTCTCGACGACCTACCCGGCCGGCGGATCGCCGCTGGCAGCGAAGGATCTGGCAGCCTGGTTACGACGCGAGAGCTGATGCACGCCGCGGGCTGGGACGACCAGACGTTCGCCGCCTTCGTCACCCTCTCGCCTGAGGATCAGGTGGCGGCGCTCTGTGACGGCGGCGTCGACGCGACGATTCTGCAGCTCGGGCATCCCAACGGCTATGTCCAGAACGCGACGCTGCACTGTGGCGCGCACTTGGCGCCTGTGACCGGCGCGGCGGTGGACGCGCTTACCGGCGACAGCTTTCTGCGCCCGGTGTTCATTCCGGGAGGACTTTACGCGGGCCAGGCCGAGGCCACGGAGACGTTCGGGGTGCTGGCCGAGGTGGTGGCGCGCGCCGACCAGCCGGACGAGCGTATCTCGCGGCTCCTCAGCGCGGTGTTCGACAACCTGGAGACGCTGAAACGGCTGCATCCGGCTTTTGCCGGCCTCAATCGGGAGATGATGGTGCCGCGCCAATCGGCGGCGACGCTGCACCCGGCGGCGGAAGCTTTTTACCGCGAGCGCGGCTGGCTGCCGGAAGCGCCTTAGATTTAGCCTCAGACGCCCATGCGGATGCCCCCCTGGCCGCGCCGGGCGGGCATCGGCAGCAGATCGGCGATCACTTGGCGCAGGAGCGCGTGAAAACGCGGATCCGACAGGCCGCCGGTGGTGTCGACGGACCCATTGACGTGCGACATGAGGCCGGCGCCGTCGCAGAACGAAGCGGCGACGGTGACCGTGCCGTCCGGCCGCAGCCCGCCGCCGGCTGGCAGGGTGGCGCAGTTGCCTTGGCCATCGATGGCACTGTTGAAGGTTATGACGATGCGCATAGTGGGCACGCCGGCCTCGTCGGCGCTGGCGGTGAAGCGGGGATCGGCGGTCCAGTTGGTGGCGTCCGTCGCCGCGGTCTTTACCGCCGCTTCCAGCTCCGCTCGGCTGGCTGCGAACGGCTGACCGCGGACATCGATCCACATCGGTCCTTGCGCCAGCGCCCATTGCGCGAAGGTGCGGACGTCGCCAAGCTGAAATCCGACGGTGGTTTTCGGCTGGTCCGCGCACGCGGCGACCGCGACGGCGACCCAAGCAACGACCATCATCCGTTGCATGCACGTCACGATGCATGCCCGCTGACGAACAGGTCGACGGTGGCCTGTCGGATCAAGCGCGCAAAACGGGGGTCGTCGAGGCCGTCGGTGCGGCCGATGCGGCCGCGAACCTTGGAGAGCACGGTCTCGCCGGAACAGAATGTCATGGTTAGCTCGACGCGGCCTCCCGGTTGCGGCGGCCCGCCGCTAGGGTCGCCCAGGCAGGGTTCCGGCGGCCGGTCGTTCAACACGACCACCAGCCGCATGGACAGGCTTGCCGACTCTTCAGAGTGCGTCGTAAAGCGCGGCTCGGCGATCCACTGGGTGGCGCCGGTCAGCGCGTTTAGCACCGCGGCTTCGGTGTCGGCGGCGGGCACGTCGTGGGCGTGGCCGCGAACGACGACGAGCATCGGCCCCTGGCCGAGCACGCCGGTGGCGAACGTCTGCACGTCCTCCACCTGATAGGAGACGGTGGTGATCGGCACGTCATCGCAGCCGGCGACGAAAACGCCGGCGACGAGACAGAGCGCGAAGAAACGGCGGCATGGCGTCCACGCGGACCGGGCGTTCCTGGGATGGGGATGTGCGGGCTTCTTCATCGCCGTTCTCGCGTCATGCCGGCGACAGAGCATCGCCCGTCCACGTATTGGATACCGATCTCGGCCGCGGGGGCAATACCCGCAACGGCGCGGGCAGCGCGCCCAAGGATAAAGTCATTTGCAATGGGCGGATTTGCTCCGCACACTAAGCCATTGATCGATGCGCGTTCCCGGCGAGCCACCCGTACGCGGCCACGGTTGAGCTTTTCCCGGACCTCAAGAGCAGCCGATCGTAACGTAGGGGCTAGGACCCGTCGCAACGCCGCTTTTGGGGAGGGATAAGACCATGACCGTCGGGACCGTTAAATTTTTCAACCATTCAAAAGGGTTCGGCTTTATCGAGCCGGAAGATGGATCGAAGGATGTGTTCGTCCACATTTCGTCCGTCGAGCAATCGGGCATCGCCAACCTGACCGAAGGCCAGAAGGTGCGTTTCGAAACACAGACCGATAAACGCGGGCTGCGCGCCGTCAATCTCGAACTGGCTTAATCGGCGCCGGCATCGGTCGCGGGGGATTGGTTCGCGCGACTCCGGCGATGGGTTTTCGTGCCGGATTTCGTAACCACGACGCCCGAACGGCGGTGAAAAAGCGCCGACAATGGAGTTCGTGCGTGTCCGGTCACTTGCGGTCACCGGCCGATGGTTTCTACGATGAATAGAGGCCATATCGGAAACGGCCGAGCGGGTAGAATTGAAGGACCATCACCGTGGCGACCCACGAGAGCATCGTCGAATATTCCACCCACAAGTCCAGCTCCGACCGCGCGTTCGGTCTGACTGTCGGCGGCATTCTGATGGCGATTGGGGCGGTCAAGGTGGTGTTCGGCAGCCATGGCCTGGACGGCTGGGCGATCGGACTGCTGAGCGTCGGCGCCGCGCTTGTGCTAGGCGGTGCCGTGCGGCCGGGACTGCTGGCGCCGCTTAACCGCGGCTGGACCTGGCTCGGCCTGATGATGTTTCGGGCGATCAATCCCATTGTTCTGATGCTGATCTTTATCATCGCCGTGCTGCCGACCGGCTTGATCATGCGGGCGCTCGGTCACGATCCGCTGCGGGCGAAGCTCGACCGCCAGGCGCCAAGCTATTGGATCGTGCGGGAGACGGCGAACGCCGGCCCGGAACACCTTCGCAACCAGTTTTAAGGGACAGACCATGGAGTTCGTTTCCGAGTTGTGGCGTTTTCTCGTCGCCCGCAAGAAGTTCTGGCTGCTGCCCATCTTGCTGATCACCGCCATTTTCGGCGGGCTCATCGTGCTGACGAAAGGAACCGCGGTGGCGCCCTTCATCTACACGATTTTTTGAGCGCCGCGCGGCTCCCGGATCATGCGCGTCCTCGGCATCTCGGCGTTCTATCACGACAGCGCGGCGGCCCTGGTCGAGGACGGCCGCATCGTCGCCGCCGCCCAGGAAGAACGGTTCACCCGCAAAAAGCACGACGCCGGTTTCCCCGCCCTGGCAATCGCGTACTGTCTTAGCGAGAACGGCATCGACCTGAGCCACGTCGACCACGTGGTTTTTTATGAGAAGCCGTTCATCAAGTTCGAGCGGCTGCTGGAAACCTACGTCGCCATGGCGCCGCGCGGCTTTAAGTCGTTCCGGATGGCGATGCCGGTCTGGATCAAGGAAAAGCTGTTCCAGAAAAGCATGCTGCGGGACGAATTGAAGCGCGTGGCGGGCGCCGCCGGCTGGTCCGGCTCGCTTTTGTTCACCGAGCATCACCAGAGCCACGCGGCCTCGGCGTTTTTCCCGTCGCCGTTCGAGGAAGCGGCGGTGCTGACCATGGACGGCGTCGGCGAGTGGTGCACGACCAGCCTCGGCATCGGCCGCGGGCGGACCCTCAACGTTTTAAAGGAGATACACTTCCCCCATTCGCTCGGCTTGCTCTACTCGGCCTTCACCTATTACACCGGCTTCAAGGTCAACTCCGGCGAATACAAGGTGATGGGCCTCGCGCCCTATGGCGAGCCGCGCTTCGTGCAGACTATCCTCGACAACCTGATCGACTTGAAGCCGGATGGCACGTTTCGTCTCGATCAGGGCTATTTCGATTACTGCACCGGCCTGACGATGACCAACAGCCGCTTCGATGCGCTGTTCGGCGGCCCGCCGCGCGCGCCCGAACAGCGGTTGACGCAGCGGGAGATGGACCTGGCCGCGTCGGTGCAGGCGGTAACGGAGGAGGCGGTGTTGCGCCTTGCTCGCTCGGTGACGGCGGAGACGGGGCTGCGCGACCTGTGCCTTGCTGGCGGCGTGGCGCTCAACTGCGTCGCCAACGGCCGGCTGCTGCGCGAAGGTGCCGTTGACAAGCTGTGGATTCAGCCGGCCTCGGGTGATGCTGGAGGCGCGTTGGGTGCGGCGCTGGCGGCCTATCACGAGCTGTCGGAGATGCCGCGCGCGCCGGTCAACGGCGCGGTCGATCACATGCACGGCTCCTACCTGGGCCCGGCGTACGGGAAGGAGAGCATCGAGGCCGATCTCCGAGCGGCCGGCGCGCGCTTCGAGGTGCTTGACGACGCCGATGTGATCGAGCGCACGGCGGACGCCCTTGCATCGGGCAAGGCGGTCGGCTGGATGCAGGGCCGGATGGAGTTCGGCCCGCGCGCGCTCGGCGGACGCTCGATCCTCGCCGATCCCCGCTCGCCATCGATGCAGAAGCTGCTGAATCTCAAGGTCAAGTATCGGGAGAGTTTCCGGCCGTTCGCGCCTTCGGTGCTGCGGGAAGACGTGGCGGAGTGGTTCGAACTGGATACCGACAGCCCGTACATGCTGCTCGTCGCCGGGGTCGCGCAAGCGCGGCGTCGGCGAATGACCGAGGGCGAGGACGGACTGTTCGGCATCGACAAGCTCAACGTCGTCCGCTCCGATATTCCGGCGGTGACGCACGTCGACTATTCGGCTCGCGTGCAGACGGTCGACGGGCACACCAACCCGCGCTTCCACGCGCTGATCACGGCGTTCAAGGCGCACACCGGCTGCCCGGTGCTGGTCAACACCAGCTTCAACGTGCGCGGCGAGCCCATTGTGTGCACGGCGACGGACGCCTTTCACTGCTTCATGGGCACGGGCATCGAGGTGCTGGTCGCCGGCAACTGCTTTCTTTTAAAGGACGAGCAGGACCCGAGCCTGATCCGCGATTACAAGGACGCGTTTGAGCTCGACTGAGGAGCGTGCTGGAGGTTGACGCGTTCGTGATCGACGGATGTCGGGGGACTGCGATAAGGTGTTGCGCAATAACGATCGTTGGGGAGGATATGCCATGAAACGAGCCGGCTTTGTAACCGCCTTCGTTCTCGCGACGACGATTTCCGGTGCCGCTTTTGCGGCCGAGGAAGCGAAAAACTTGGTCGAGTACCGCTGGTCGGTGATGACCGCGTTCGGCGGTCACGCGGCCGCCATCGCCAAGGTCGTCAAGGGGGAGGTTCCCTACACCGACCAGGTCAGCGGCCACGCGGCCGCGATCGCGATCACGGCGCCGATGATCCGCGACATTTTCCCCAAGGGCTCCGGGCCGGACGCCTTTGCCGACACGGACGCGCTGCCGGCGATTTGGGATAAACCGGACGCGTTCAAGAAAGCGCAGGACGACTTCGTCGTCGCGGCAGACGAGTTCGCGGAAGCGGCCAAGTCGGATGATCGGAAAACCGTTCTCGTCGGCTTCAAGAAGCTGGGTGACGCCTGCGGTGCCTGCCATCAGGACTTCCGCAGGGAGAAGAAGTAACCGCCGATGCCGCCGCTGCTAAGAGCAGCGTCACTCGCGTGCGTGATCGTGCTTGCGGCGTCGGGAGCCAGCGCAGCCCGCGCTAACGAGGCCGCCGCCTCAGCCGAGCGGGGCGAGTACATATTTCATGCGGCTGGCTGCGCTTCCTGCCACACGGCCAAGGGCGGCGAGCCACTCGCCGGCGGCGTTGCGCTCGATACTCCCTTCGGCCGTTTCTACACGCCCAACATCACACCCGACCCGCAGGCCGGCATCGGCGACTGGTCCCTTGCCAACCTTGAACGGGCACTGTGGGAGGGGCGAGCGCCGGACGGTAAACCCTACTATCCGTCATTCCCTTACACGTCCTACACCGGCATGGAGGCGACGGACGTTGTCGACCTGTGGGCCTACCTGAAGACCGTCGAGCACTCAGCGGAGCCGTCGCGCCCGCACGAGCTGTCGTTTCCCTTTTCGCTCCGGGCCGGCCTGCATGCCTGGCAGTTCCTGTTCTTCGAGCCCGGGCGCTTCCAAGCCGATGCAAAGCGGGACGAGACATGGAACCGGGGTGCTTACCTGGTCCGTAGCGTCGCCCATTGCGGGGAATGCCACACGCCCCGCAACGTCTTCGGTGCCATCGAGCACGACCGCTGGCTCGCCGGCAACCCAGACGGCCCCGATGGCAAACGGGTGCCGAACATCACACCGGACGTAAAAGGCGGCATCGGCACGTGGAGCGCCACTGACATCACGTTCTATCTGGAGATCGGCTTCGAGCCCAAGGGCGACGTCGCTGGCGGTGCCATGAAACAGGTCATCGACGAAAGCACCAGCCGCCTCACCCCGGTGGACCGCGATGCCATCGCGGCCTATCTGCAAGCCCTGCCACCGTTGCCCGATGCGGTACGGTAGGCAACACCTTTATCTGCCACCGCCGCGGTGCGGCTGATCATGCAACGCCCCTCGCTGAAGGATGCTGGTCCAGACGCACGACGCAATTTATATGGGCACATTTTGACATCCACTCGTAGCCTCTTGTGAGGACCGCGGGTTTCGCGGAGATCAGCGCCGCGGTCGACAACGGAGCTCACGCGGACTCCTTGAGAAACCGCTAGCGCTGACGGCTGAGGCTTGATTCACTGCGTCCGAGCGGATGGGATGCGGTGATGGCAGATCAGCGGGGCTTTTTTGATCTGGATGATCGGTATCGGGCGTTGTCGGCGGCGGGGGACCCGTTGGAGCGGCTGGCGGCGGCGATCGATTTCGAAGTTTTCCGCGCCGATCTTGAGACCGCGTTGGTCCGCTCGGATCGGGCGAAGGGCGGCCGACCGCCCTACGAGGCGGTGCTGATGTTCATGGTGCTGGGGCTGCAGGTTCTGTATGGCCTGTCCGACGATCAGGCGGAATTCCCGATCCTCGACCGACGCAGCTTCGGCCGGTTTTTGGGCCTCGACGACGGCGACAGGATACCGGATGCCAAGACGATCTGGCTGTTCCGCGAGCGGCTCACCCGCGTGGGCGCGATGCAACGGCTGTTCGAGCGGTTCGACCGTCTGCTGCACGACCGCGGGTATCTGGCGATGGGCGGCCAGATCGTCGGCGCCACGGTGATCGACGCGCGCCGCCCGCGGCTGAACAGCGCCGAGAAGAAGACGATCAAGGGCGGCGGCACGCCCGCGCACAGCTCCAAGGCAAAGCGGGCGCAGATGGATACCGACGGCCGCTGGACCTTGAAGCGCGGCCGCAAGAAGCCGGTTCCCGACGGTTCGGTACGGACGGTGGGCGAGATCGTCGTGCCGTCGTTCGGCGACAAAAACCACATCGGCGTCGATCGGCGCTTAGGCCTCATCCGCACCTTCGCCGTCACCCATGCCGCCGTCCACGACGGCGGGCAGCTCGGCCGTCTGCTCGATCCGAACAACCTGGCGAGCGGGGTGCGGGCGGAAACCGCCTACCGATCGAAGGCCAACGTCGACCTGCTCGAGCACCGCGGCCTCGTCCCGCAGTTCAAGCGCGCCAAGCCGAGGGGGCGTCCGATGCCAGTGCACATCGCCCGTGGCAACGCCACCCGCGGCCGCATCCGCGCCCGCGTCGAGCACGTCTCGCCGAACAGAAACGGTGTCTCAAGCTGATCATTCGCTCGGTCGGTCTCGAGCGCGCCAGAACCGCGATCACCCTCGCCAATCTCGCCTTCACCATGCGACGGCTGACATGGCTCGACGGACGCGTTGCGCTCGCGTGACGAATACCCCAACGAAGCCACCACTTCGGTAACCTCGACGTTTTGCGGATCGCCCGCCACCGCCAAGACACCGAGTATCGGCGTAAAAAAGCTCCGCTAAACCAGTTATTCGAGGGGTCCCCGCGGCTACGCGCGCTGTTGCGCTGGGTGATCCGCGTCGGCCGGCGTCGAGGCGCTCTGAAGTCAACGACGCTGCGGCAGTATCACGCCAAAGCCGAGCGCCGCCTCAATGCGCTTGTGGTCTTGCCCACGGCCCAGCCCGTCGGCCGCGCGCTGCAAGCCACGGTCAAGGCATGGCGAACCAAGTTCTTCGTCTTCTTTGAAGATCCAGACGTGCCGGCAACCAACAACGCCTGCGAGCGCGAAATCCGCCCCTCCGTCGTGTTCCGAAAGGTCACCGGCGGCTTCCGCTCGCCGTGAGGCGCTCACATCCACGCCGGATACCGCTCCGTCACCGGCACCGCCCGCCTCAACGGCCAAACCGCGCTGCAGGCCATCGATCAACTCCTCGCCGGGAGCTTCGAGCCAATACCGTCGACCTGAAGCCAACCCGGTGAGCAGTTACCGAGTGACCGCCGTCACATTTTTCACGTTAAAATACAAGTAAAAATTGCAGCGCAACGCACAATTAAATGTAAGAGTTATGAAACAAAATTGCGCCGATGTCGTCAGCCGGTTTTACGACGCCAATCTCAACCTCGCGAAATGGGAGCAAGCCCTCTTTGCGCTGCGGGATCTGAGCGAGGCCGATATCTGCTTCATCGCCTCGCATGATGTAGAGAAAAAATCGGGGACCATCCTTCACTCGGTTGGCTTTGAAGAATTAACAACTCCGGCGCATCTTAAAAACAGGCGCATCAGCGATATATGGTATTCCGATAATAATGATCAATATAAATATCTTATAGAACACGACAATAGAGGTGTTGATCGAAGTAAATCGAAGAGTATTGTCTACAGGAATTACCAGACGCCTTTGGGCGCTGGAGACATTTTATCATTAATAATAACCAAAGATAAAAAAGAGATATTATATGTCTTATGTGTTCGACTAAAAGAGCGCGGACCGTTTCCAGAAAAAATAATAGAAGAAATAGATAGTATCTTCCCTCATGTTTGTCGATCATTCGACGCTGGCCATTTACGTTCAAAGAATGAAATTTTTGAAAAAGTATCTATGTCAGTCTTGGATGCGATGCCGATTGGCATTGCTTTATTAAATTACAAAGGATTTATTCTATCTACAAATAAAAGTGCAAAATCTGTCATCGATGAGGGTGATATATTTGCCGTATCAAATAATGGTTTGGTTCTCGATAAGAATGGAGATAGACTAAAATTAGTTGACCTGATTGAATCATTAAATGGTGGTAATGGTTGTATCGAAAGTACTGATGTTGTGGCGTTCTCTATACCGCGCATGTCCGGAAAAAGACCAATAACGGTGATGCTCACAAAGCAAATTCACGGAATACATGATCAGGATATACCAATAGCGACATTGTATATTGGCGATCCCGACCACGCCTATCATTTTGACGCGGCGCACCTCTGCCGCCTGTATGGATTAAGTCGCGCCGAAGGTCGCGTCGCCGCGTTGATCGCCAGTGGCTATCGCCTGGAGGAAATATCAGACGCTCTTGGTATTGCCTACGAAACCGTAAGGAAACACATAAAACAAATTTTCGGGAAAACGGGAACGTCCCGCCAGGCGGAACTCGTTCGTGTTATGATAACGGGTCCATCGATCATCCCGTCTTAAATATAGAAAATTGAAAACGTCGATTGGGTGTTCGCAATTGCGGATGCATTGACGCGAACGGGTGTCGACACATCAACGATAAAGCCTATGCTGATTCGAGGGGGCGGTTGGTGCCCGTCGATGAGGAATCGCCGGCCGCGTCCGCGCCGGGACCCTCGGCCACATTCCGATGCGGCTTCCTGTTCGCCGCCATCAAAAGCGTTTGACGAAACGGGAGGGGACGGTTCCGGCCTTTCCAAGGCCGGCGGCTTTGGCGCGGCGGCGATACGTGACCAAGGTCACAGACGCACCCATGAATTTTTGTGAGAGTGCCCAACGGATGGTTGTGGCCATCCTATAAGTTCTCCCTTCCCTCACAAGCACCTTACTGGGGCCGGCTCTCGCCGGCCCCGACTTTATGCGCCGGCGCTGGTTCGGGTTGCCAGTCTCGTTCATGGCGGCTATAAGGCGCCCGCCTGGGGCGAACGCCTTGCGAAAGGGACACCGGTTTTTTGAAACCGGAGCGCAGGGATCCGTGTTTCCACACAGCATGTAAAAAGATTAGGGAGAGTAAAGCCGATGGCCATCGAGAGAACGCTTTCGATCATCAAGCCGGATGCGACGGCGCGAAACGTTACGGGCGGAATCAATGCGCTGTTTGAAGCCGGCGGGCTGAACATCGTCGGTCAAAAGCGGATTCAACTAAGCATGGCGCAAGCGAAGCAGTTTTACTCGGTGCACGCTGAGCGCGCCTTTTACAACGAGTTGTGCGAGTACATGATCTCGGGGCCCGTTGTTGTTCAGGTGCTTGAGGGTGAAAACGCCATTGCGCGCAATCGCGAGATCATGGGGGCAACAAATCCGGCGAATGCTGACGAAGGCACGGTGCGAAAGCAGTTTGGCCTGAACGTCCAGGAAAATTCCGTTCACGGCTCCGACTCACCGGAAAACGCGGTTAAGGAAATTCAGTTCTTTTTCAGCGACATCGAAATCGTCGGCTAACCCGTCGCGTTTAGTCCACGGACGGGTTTATCAGCGCGCCCGTGGGAACGCGGGCGCTGTGGATATGCACCCGGCCATCGGCGGACGTTTCCGTTCGCCGCTCCGCGACCAAACGTACCGCTGCCGGATAAACCCGGTGTTCCTGCTCCAGGACGCGTGCCGCCAGGCGCTCGACGTTGTCGTCCGGGTGCACCGGCACCGCCGCCTGAATGATAATTGGGCCGTCGTCCATTCCCGGCCGGACGAAGTGCACGGTGCATCCCGTGAAGCGGGTACCGGAGGCCAGGACCGCTTCGTGAACGTGCAGGCCGGGAAACGCCGGCAGCAGCGACGGGTGGATATTGACCAGCCGATCCCACCACTGGCCGACGAAATGCTCCGTAAGCAACCGCATAAAGCCGGCCAGACAGACCAGACCAACGTTCGCCTCGCGCAGTGCGCCGTCGAGCGCGTCTTCGAAGTGGCGTCGATCGCGAAACGGTCTGCTGTCGATAACGGTTGTGGGGATGCCCCTGGCGGCGGCGAGCGCCAGCCCGCCGGCATCGGGTACGTTGGAGATCACGATACCGATTTCGGCCGGATAGGACGAATCCGCCGCTGCATCGATCAGCGCCTGCATGTTGCTGCCACGGCCGGAGATTAATACCCCAAGCCTCAGGCGCGCCACGAGCGTTCCCATCCCGAAAGGGACACCCGCCGTCCGTCGCGCCCCATTACAAGACGGCCGATGGGAATCGCCGTCTCACCGGCATCCGCAAACGCCGCCTGGGCTGTCCCAACATTGACTTCGGCGACGATGGCGACCATGCCGATGCCGCAGTTGAAGGCGCGGGCGAGCTCCTCCGCGGAAAGCTGGCCGTGGTGCTTCAACCAACGGAAAACCGCGGGGAGTTCCCACGTTACGGTGTCGATCTCAGCCGCCAATGCGGGCGGCAGAACGCGCGGAATGTTATCGATGAGGCCGCCGCCGGTGATGTGGGCCAAGCCCTTTATGGTGCCGGTCGCGATCGCGGCACGGCAAGCGTCAATGTAGATGCGCGTCGGTTCAAGGAGCGCATCACCCAGCTGACGACCGGGCGCAAAGGGAGCCTCCTCGGAATAGGCGAGGCGCTCCGCCTCGACGATCCTGCGCACCAGGGAAAATCCGTTTGCATGCAGACCGTTAGAGCTGAGACCGAGGACCACATCGCCGGCCTGGCAGGTGGCGCCGGTCAAAACCTTGTCCCGCTCGACCGCTCCCACCGCGAAGCCGGCCAGATCGTATTCGCCCGATGCGTAAAAGCCCGGCATTTCCGCCGTTTCGCCGCCGATGAGGGCGCATCCGGCCAGCCGACAACCCTCGACGATGCCGGAAACGACGGCCCTGCCGACATCGAGAGACAGCTTTCCGGTCGCGAAATAATCGAGGAAGAATAAAGGCTCGGCGCCTTGAACGATCAGATCATTGACGCACATCGCGACCAGATCGATGCCGAGTGTATCGTGGCGACCGGTCGCGAAGCCGATCTTGAGCTTCGTGCCCACGCCGTCGGTCGCCGCCACGAGAAGCGGATCTCTGTATCCCGCCGCGGCAAGATCGAACAGTCCACCGAAGCCGCCAAGATCGCCAAAAGAACCTGCGCGCGCGGTCGACCGTGCCAACGGCTGGATGGCCTCGACAAAATTATTACCGGCGTTTATGTCAACGCCAGCATCCTTGTAGCTTAAGGGGCTAATGCGACGTCCTTTCCATCATGCTAAACTTAGCGAATAAGCTCGAAAAATAGCCCATCACAAGGAGCTTGTAATGAGGTTTTTGTCTCAAGCACTTGCGTGGACGCTGCTTGTGATGATGGTTTTGGGTTCGAAGGGGCCTGCCGGCGCTGAGCAGGAATCGCAGTCTCTGTTCGACGTTCTCGACGTTGACGTAGACGTCACCGAAGCGACGGCTGCCAGCGCCCGCGCGAAAGCGCTCGCCGAGGCGGAACGCCGTGCCTTCGACATTGTTCTCGCGCGTGTGACGTTACCCGAAGATCGTGAGCGCGCCTCCTTTAACGACGCAGAAATCGCTCGGCTGACACGCCATTTCTGGATATCGGACGAGAAGCGCTCCTCGGTTCGATACATTGCGACCGTTAACTACAGCTTCCGACCGGATCGGGTGAGGCAATTCCTTGCCGCGCGGGGCGTTCCCATGGTCGAAAAACAATCCCCGCCCGTTCTTGTGTTGCCCGTCTACCAGACGAACTCCGGATCCGTGCTCTGGCAAAGACCCAATCCCTGGTGGGATGCGTGGTCGGCCAAGAGTGACCCTGGCCTTGTCCCGACCGTTTTGCCGTCGGGCGACGCCACGGATGCCGGAACGATTTCGTTAGACGAGGCACTGGCCGCGGATTCGGAGAAACTAAGCGCGTTGGCTCAACGCTACGGCTTGAATATGGTTCTCGTCACGGCATTGCGGATGGCTGCTCAGGACAGCACGCCGATCCTGACGCTTATTCAATGGGAGAATGACAAGGAAGTTTATAAATGGAGTGGTGATCCTCAAGTAGAAAATAATGATAACAAGAACGCCGATGCGATAATGCATGCGAAAGGTGTGGTGTTGGCGAGTATAGAAAATAATTGGAAGCGGCGAAATTTAAGTAAACGCTATAATTTATCCTCGTTTCCGGTCAATGTTCGAGTTTCTGGGTTAAAATCTTGGCAATCTATCGAGAGACGCTTAAAAAATACAGATGGAATAGCTGAAGTAACTGTCTTATCGATGTCTCAGCAGGAGGTGCTTGCGCATATTTCTCATCATCGTGCGCCGGAAGAATTGTCGACATCTTTAATGGCCTCAAATCTTTATTTATTTAGAGATGAGAATATGGGCTGGGTTCTTGACACGTCGAAGCCACCGTCCGCTCTTGTCAACGAATCGGCGGCGTCCGCGCCTGATGCGCCCGCGCACGAGAGATATAACATGCCCGTGCGCGAACGTTTTTCAGTACCGGGCGGCGCGCCGCCCGGATCGATGTGACGTAACAGCGATGGATGTTGTTCCCCGCCAACTCGCACTCGCTTTCGAACGGCCGTTATCGAATGCTTGGGAGGATTTTCTGGTCGGAGACGCCAACCGGGACGCGGTCCTGTGGCTGGACCGCTGGCCGGACTGGCCGGCAACGGCGCTCAGCGTCTACGGTCCGGTCGGGTGCGGCAAGACTCACCTAATGAATGCGTTTCTTGCTCAGACGGGCGGCACGTCACTTTCGTTGAATGCTTTGAACAACCGTGACCTGGCATCAGCGGTTGAGGCGCAGCGGGTGCTGGCGGTTGACGACGCCGATAAGCTGGTGACGGTAGGTTTGGCCGAACCGCTCTTGCATCTCTACAATTCGGCGAAGGAGGCTCGATGCTGCCTCCTGCTTATCAGTATCGAGCCGCCCGCGCGCTGGAACATTGACCTCGGTGATTTGCGTTCCCGCTTGATCAGTTGTCCGACGGTCGGCATTGGTCCGCCAGATGATACGATGATTTCCGCCATACTCGTAAAAATGTTCGCGGATCGCCAGATTCGGGTTGATGATGCGCTGATCGATTTTCTCGTCCCACGAATGGAGAGGTCATACGCTGCCGCGGCCCGCATCGTCAGTCTCATTGACGAAACGGCGCTGACGACGAAGCGCCGAGTAACGCTGTCTCTGGCGCGCGATGTTCTCGCCCACGAGGAACCGGACGATGATGTTTAGCCGGGGGGGCGAATGGTTCTGATCTGATTTGTTGTTGCCAACGTCTAAGAAAAACCAACACACGAAGGTGTCATGGACAGGGAGGAGAAGAGCATGAGCACGGTGCCGACGGCTACCCAGCCGATGCAATACCTCGAGAAGGCGATGAACGCCCTTCGGGATCTCGGTCTCGTACCGGAAAAGCATGTCGAGATGCCGATGACGGCGCTCCTCGACAAAATCGCCGACCTTGACCACGCGCGGGTCGCCCTCATCGCCCGCACGCTGGATCAGATGTCGGTCTTTAACGAGGTCGTTCGCGAACAGATCAAGGCGATGGATATCGGTGAGCGGTACGACGATATCGCGAACGCGTTCAATTCCATTCGCGACGACGCACACACCATGGTCAAGCAGATCGAGGACGGCCGCATCGATACCATGGAGCGGCTCGCCAACATCTGGCAGAAAGTAACTCGCGGCGATATTCCCGCCCGCTTCGATAAGATCAAGGACACCTATCTGGACGTTGCCAGTTCGACCAAGGATCAGATCGAGCGTGAAGATATTATTATTAATGCTTATCGCGATTTCCGTGGCGCCCTCAAAGAGGCCGAGGTGATGGCGCTCGAAATCCTGAAGAAGGCCGATGCCAAGCTCGCGGAGGCGAAAGGCGCGATGGACGCGGCATCCGCTGCCGTTGTTGCCGCGACGGGCGCGGAGCCGGCGGAACGCGCCAAACTGGAGCTGGCCCGTGACGAGCAGCTGCGCGCGCTGCAGGACGAGGAAAAGCGCTATCAGATCGCCAAGGACCTCAGCGACAATCTGACCATCGGTTACAACACGTCAGAGGTCATCATGGCCCGCCTGATGCAGACGACCAGCGCGAAGGAGCGGGTGTATCAGCAATCGGTGAGCTTCTTCTCCACCAACGAATCGGTGCTTACGGCGTTAAGCACGTCGTTCACGGGCATGACCGGGTTGCATGAAAGCACGCAGACCCTCAACAAGATGAAGGAGGGGATGAGCACCAGCCTCGAGACGCTGTCCGAAATCGGCGGCAAGATTCAAGAGGAGGCGCTGAAAGCCGGGTACGGACCGACAATCCGCGCCGATGCGGTCAAGAAACTCGTCGACTCCGTCACGACGTATCAGGAGCGGTCGCGGGAGATCATTGCAGAGATGCGCGCGCTCAGCACCAAGAACTCCGAAGAAATCCGGGACGCCGTTGAGGACGGCAAGCGTCGTGTCGCCAGGCTTGCCGAACAGGGAAACGCCCTGATCAATGGCTGAGGCGTTCTCAACCGCGTCCGCGGGCGCGGCGCCTCTGGACGACGTCATGCTGGCGATGGACGTCGTCGATACGCTGCGTCACGCCGACACCGTGGTGGAGCGCGAGCTGTCGTCCGAGGAGCGGGACCGCCAGCTCAAGGAGCGCCTTCGCCAGATCTATGCCGCGCAGGGCATCGACGTGCCCGAGCGCATCCTCGACGAGGGGGTTCAGGGGCTAAAGGAGAACCGTTTCGTTTACGAGCCGCCGCGGCCGGGTCTACGCCGCTGGCTGGCGCTTCTTTGGGTCCGCCGGGGTCGCTGGGGAAAGTGGTTGGCCATCGGCATCCTGGCGCTTTGCCTGGCCGGTGCCGGCTACTACGTCGGCGTCAAGCTGCCCGAGGAACGGCGTCTGGCCCAGGAGGAAACGGAACTCTCGGTGCTGCTGCCGCAGACTCTCGATGCCGAGCTTAACCGGGTGCGCACCGTGGCGAAGGATCCTCGCGCCATCGATGAAGCGGAAAGCCTGTTCAAAAAGGGCCAAGCGGCGGTCGCCGCCGGCGACCGGAAGGCCGCGCGGTACGCAACCCAGGAGCTGACGTCACTGCGCGAGCGATTGGAAAGCACGTACGTCATCCGTATCATCGCCCGTCCCGGCCAGCAGAGCGGGGTTTTCCGAATACCGGATGCCAATCCCAACGCCCGCAATTACTACCTGATCGTCGAGGCGATTGACGCCGATGGGCGAACCGTCAGCGTGCCGGTGACGAGCGAAGAGGACGGCAGCACCACGTCGGTGACGACGTGGGGCATTCGGGTTGACGATCGGACCTTCGCGCACGTTCGTGCCGACAAGGAAGACGACGGAATCATCCAGAAGAACCGAGTGGGCGAAAAGCGCCGGGGCTACCTTGAGCCTGACTACACCATCCCGGTTCCGGGTGGATCCATACTGGCATGGTAATCGGAAAATGCTGACCGGACACGAGGTTCTCGGATCCATGGACACGGCCGTCCGACAGGTCGTCGACGAGGCGGGCGCGATCGACCGAGAGATCGCATCCCTCACCGATCGGGTCGTAAAGCTGAGGGAGCAGGAGAGCGATGCGTATCGCCAACTTGCCCGGCTGCGCTTGAAGGACCTGAGCGATGGGGAACTGGTTCTGAAGCTCACCGCCGCCGAACAGCAGGCGCGTCGCCTGTTGAGCGAGCGCTCGCAAGCGGTCGCCGAGCTCGATCAGCGGCTTGGCGAGTTGGAGAGCGAACTCGCCGCCGCCAACGTGGTCCGCGACCAGGCTGCCGCCGAGGCGGACGCGGCGACCGCCCAGTTGACCGAGGCCGAAAAAGCCGCGCTCGACGCGCTCGCCGCCACCGGGGCATATCAGGAATTGCGGGCGGCGGCTGAAAAGGCAGACGCCGTCGCCCACCACGCCGAGCAGAAGCGCGATTTCGCCGCAAAGGACCTGGTTGAAAAGGGCCGGCCCTATGCGGACGATGCGTTGTTCATGTATCTCTGGCGCCGAGGGTACGGGACGGCCGAGTACAGTTCTGGCTCGTTCGTTCGCTATTTCGATGGCAGGGTCGCACGCCTTATCCGCTATGACCACGCTCGGGCCAATTATTCGATGCTGCAGGAGATTCCACGGCGCCTCGCCGCACACGCCGAACGGCAGCGTCGGCAGGCCGACGAAGCGGCCGAGCGTTTGGACAAGGCGGAGGCCGAGGCCGTGGCCGACGGCGCGCTGGCCGAACGGCGCTCCCAACTGGATGCTGCTCAAAAGCGGCGGCAGTCGGCCGAAGACACGGTTGAGGCCATCGAGGAAAAGCGCCGATCGATTCTGGAGGAGCGGGCAACGCTGACGCGCGGTGAGGACGATCGGACCCGACAGGCGTTGGATGTTGTACTGGCGGCCATCCAGCGCCAGGATCTGAGAAGCCTGCGGGAACAGGCGCTGCGCACGCCGCTACCCGAGGATGACGTGGTCGTGGAGCGGATCGCGGACATCGAAGCCGCCATTCGCGACATCGAAAATCAGGTGTCCCAGCGCAAGCAGATGCAACTCGACCAGCAGAAGCGTTTGCAGGACATGGAGCACCTTCGTCGCGATTACCGGCGCGGCGGCTTCGGCGGTGACGCGTTCGACTTCCGCGATCTTGGTACGTTCTCCGTTCTGCTGAACGAGATGCTGCGGGGTGGTTTGTCGCGTGACGGCATCTGGGATCAGATGCGCCAACGCCACCAGCCGCGCATTCCTGCTCCCGGAGGATGGGGGCGCGGCGGCGGTGGTTTGGGCGGCGGGTTGGGCCTGCCGCGCTTCCCAGGCGGGTTCGGCGGCGGCGGGCGTTCGCGACCCTCTGGCGGTGGCGGTTTCCGCACCGGCGGCGGCTTCTGAAGGTCGGGACAGCTCCGGCGTCGTCAGAAGGTCAGTGTCCGTCCGGTGACGGCCACGGTCGCGGCGGGGTGGTTGAACTGTGCTTAAGTGCACGTGAGGGACGTGTGACGACCCTGAAAATTTGGAAGGCGCTGCGACTTTGAAAGCTTTGCAAAGGGCACGTGCCGCGATGGGCCGGTCGCAGGCTCTCTCACACGTACTCCGATACCTCGACGAGATTCCCGTCCGGGACGCGAAGATAGATCGAGCGGATCGGCCCTGTCGCGCCGGCGCGTGACACGGGCCCCTCCTCGATCACGAAGCCTTCTTCTCGCAAATGCGTTTCGACGTCAGCGAGCGGGATGGCGGCGATAAGGCAGATGTCTGCCGTTCCGGGCCCCGGTTGTGCCGCACGCGGCAGGATGGCTTCCTCGTTTGCCGGGTGAAGGTTGATCTTCTGCCGCCCGAACAGCAGGGCTCGCCGTCCTGTCCCAAAGACTTCCTCAACCATTCCAAGGCCGCGGACGTAAAAATCCAGCGTCCGTCCGACGTTCGTGACTGTTAGAACAATGTGGTCGAGACGATCGATCATGTTGCCCTATCGGTCGGCAGTGATAGAACGCATTTGATACGTGCAGGCCGAGGCCATAACCTTAGGCGTCCGGGTGCGAATGCACGCCGCGGGGGCCATTTCGTTCCGACGGGCCGGAACGCCCGGATCAAAACTGAAAGTAGACGAACTCTTTAACGTCGGACATCCGCGTCAAAACGAACACGACAATAAGCACGGTCACCGCTGCCCAGGCACCGTTCGGCCTCCATGAGAGCAGGGAGACGATGCGGTTCGTCGACGTTGTACCAAACTTGCCGTCAATGACTTCCTGAGTGTTTGGCAAGAATAAAGCAACGCATAATCCCAGGGCTAAAATCAGAAGATCGATTACCGTGTCGCGCCCCGTGGTTCCCCCCTCGGCCAGTCGCTCGGCTATCGGTCCGGTAAAAAGCGTTTCCTGACCGTTCAATCCTATCATGCCCTGAAGGACCTCGGCCGCCTGGTCGAAGCTGGTCGCGTAGAAGAAGACCCACGCCAGCATCACGGCGGCCATGGTGAGGATGCGAGCCGCGAACACTGGAACGGCGACGTTGACCCCTCGCGCCGCGAGATGCGACCGGAACACCTGCCAGAGGTGGTTGACCAGTAGATAGAAACCATGCAGTCCGCCCCAGACGACGAATGTCCAACCCGCGCCGTGCCACAGGCCGCCTAGCAGCATGGTCAGCATCAGGTTCGACACCCGGCGGGCTTCTCCCTGACGGTTACCGCCGAGCGGAATGTAGACGTAGTCGCGCAGAAAGCGGGATAGCGTAATGTGCCACCGACGCCAGAAATCGATAATGGATCGGGCCTTGTAGGGTGAGTTGAAGTTATACGGCAACTTGATGCCGAACATGCGACCAAGGCCGATGGCCATATCCGAGTAACCGGAAAAATCAAAATAGATACCGATCGTCGCAGCACAAACAGCTAACCAGGACTCAAAAAGACCGAAATCTTGTACGCCACCGTGCTCAAATACGGGTTCGGCAAAGCCACTGACGGTGTCGGCGATGAGTACCTTTTTTACAAGGCCCATCATAAAAAACGCAACACCAACAGAAAAATATTCGTGACGAAACTTAGGGGCTCTTTGCTGGAACTGCGGCATCATTTCACTATGATGTACGATCGGTCCGGCAATAAGTTGTGGAAAAAACGTAACAAATAATATATAATCAGTAAAACTATGGTCGTTTATTATTTTTGTCCGACAATCAACGAGGTAAGCGATTTGCTGGAAAGTATAAAAAGAGATGGCAAGCGGGAGGACTATGCCGTGGATCGAGAAGTCAATACCAGTCAACTCAAGCACGTTGTTGGCGAAGAATGTGGCATACTTGAAATATCCGAGCAGAGCGAGATTGGCGACAACACCAATTATTAAAAGATATTTCGCCTCTCGCGGCTTATCTTTTGAGAGTTGTAGCAGATTTTGGCCGCAGAAAAAATTAAACACGATGCTAACGAAGAGCATTCCTAGGAAGGGAATGCTCCACCATCCATAAAATACCGCCGAAGATAAGACAAGCCAAGCCTTTGCGCTTCTTTTTCCAGAAACTGCGCCAAGTATATAATATACGGTTAGGACAATCGGCAAAAACGCACAGATAAAAATGTAAGAATTAAACAGCATTGCGTGCCATTCTGTCTATCATCTAAGTGCGCTTGGTGAGCAAAACTCAGTAATTAATTAACAAAACATGTCAAGGCGTTGGCATGTGTGTGGTCTTGTTGCGTGCCAGGACAAATTCATTGGAGCGGCACGTGCACACGCAAAAATCCGAGAAATTGCGCGCGGAGTTTGAGCGGTGATCCGTGCGTGGGCGTGACCGTGTGCACGGACCGATGTGGACGGACGATAAGAACCCGCTAATGTGTCCAAGGTTGCCTGAAAGCCGTTCACTGCGTGGGGAGTGGTGTGCGTGTCGCGACGCCGTGGTCACCGGGCGGTTTGATGGGCTCATTATAACGCCCCGACGCACCCGGCAAGCCAAAAAACTGCGGTAAGCGATCGATGATAGGTGCGTGCTTTCGGAGCTGGGGGGGGCGGGAGAGCCGATACACTTTATGAGGCAACCGCCATTGTTCGCAGCGGAGCCGCTTCACTGGACTTTGGTATCTCTTTGTGTATGCCGGAGCCGCTTCCTCAAAGAGGCTAACGGTGATCAGGCTTGGTCGAGGCAACGTACGTTTCGCCCTACTCACCATTTAGTTTCATACAGTAGTAAGAAGGCAGCCGTTACTGGCGAAAATACCCCACCCAGCCAACCGAGGCAAGTTGGTCGACGGGTGATTGACCTAGGCCATCTTCTTGCGAGCTGTCATGACCGCCGGCCTCTGCAGGTCCGGCGCGAGACCGGCGAGTGCGAGCTTTCCGGTCGATGAGGCCCCTCGGTCCGGCAGTAAGCTAACCCGAAGTCGTCGGCGCGCTTTCACGCATGGCGTTACGGTACATGCCGATGACCTTTCGGGCGTAGACAGAAACATCCAGGTGTTGTTCGGCATAGCGTCGCGCGTTCGAGGCGAGGAGGACGCGCAGCGCTGTGTCGTTGATGATCCGGCCGACTGCCTCAGCGAGGCGGTCGGGATTGCCGGCAGGGACCAGAAGCCCGTTGGTTCCATCAATGATCACTTCGTCGATGGCGCCGACGGGGGTGGTTACAACGGCGAGTCCATATGCCATGGCCTCGAGTATCGCCATGGGAAGGCCCTCGTTATAGGAGGGAAGGATCAAGACGTCGCTGGTGCGCAACAGCCGTACCACGTCTCGTTCGCCGACCCAGCCGGTAAAGTCGATGCGAGCCGCCACTCCCAGAGCGGCGGCGCGGGCGCTATACGCCTCGACCTCACCATCGCCGGCGAGCGTTGCCTGCCATGACAACGCCTGCACGGTTTCCCGACTGAGAGCCTCCAGCAAGTCCGGCACGCCTTTGCGCGTTCCGAGGCGTCCTAAAAACAGCAGCCGTACCGGGCCGTCATGGCTCTGCCGCTGCGGAACATCGACATGCGCCGGGACTGGAACGGCATTGGGCAGCACCTCGATCTTCCCCGGATCAACGCCCACCCGATCACAAAGAAGCGTCCGCAAAGAGTCGCCCAAAACAACCACCCGCCAAGCACGATTGAATCCGATGCGAACACACACTTGCAAGGGGGTGGGGAGGCCATTGAAGAAATCGGCGAAACGGCTCCCATGTAGATGCAGGATCGTCGGCAACCGCACGACACGACAGAACATCACCAGCGTGAGCTTGCGATAGGTACTACCATCAGCGGCCATATTGATGTGGACGACGTCGATATTGCGCCTGATACCGTGCCACAAAAGCGTAAATACGGCACCGACAAAGTAAAACGGAAAAAAAAGCAGCGAGCCGCGACCACGCGGGTCGAGTATCGTGAAGACAGGCGCATCGGGTAGCGCTTTGGACGCCTCGATAAGATATTCCATCGAGCGCGTAACGCCGCCGGGATCGCGTAAACCGCCCGCGCAGATTAAGAGAACTCTCATCAATTCCTCTCAATCAGTGAACTTGTCAACTCGCGCGCGATGCCTCGCTTGTTCCGAACGGGAAACCGCGGCCGACGTTAAAGACAGGCAACGATAACGGGATGACGGATTAACAGAGGGACGGATGCGAACCTGTTTAGTAACCCAAACGTGCTGGCGGCGCCAGAAGTAGATTTCCGCGCGCAACGGTGCGATGCCCCCGACGCCGTATCGTCTGACGACGATGGCGGCCGCTGGCCACGATCAGGGTTCCGGCTCATACGTTCGAAGGGAAACGGGGCCCGCGTCACTCATTGCTGCCCTCCGTCAACGCCGTCGGCACACGATCACTGCCGTACCCGAAAAAATTTGATGCTTCCTGCGGCGGCGCTCCGGCGTTCCGCTTAGGCGTGGTTCACGTCTGGATCACAGTGATGCACGGCGCACCACCAGAGTGTACCTCTCCGAAAAACCTAACCCATTTGGGCACATACCGGTCGTGTCGCACATCCTGCATGCCGGTGAGGGGCCGAAAGACGAGCCGAATGGAGCGCGATTTCCGGCCGGGCGTCGATCGATCCTTTGAGCATAATCGGCCAGTTTTGTGCACTGCCGCAAAATTGCCTTATTCAACCATATCCATGCCTCATTCCACAGTAGGATAGCCGCAGCAAAGAAAAAAAAGTGATCGCATCATATGCCGATCATCAAACGAAAGTACAACAGTGGCGGTAAGTGGATGAAAAATAAGAACGGTTATCAATACTACTGGAAGTGTTGCGCTTGTCATGAACAAATAGCGAGGTCAGCGTCGGTTTTTGTTGATGGATCAGCCGCGATATCTGTCAGCCACGGGAGCAGTTTCGAAGGAGCAATCGGCGGATTTTGCGGATCGATAAGCCTGATAACGCCGGCGAACGGCGGTGACAGGTGATCCCGTACCCGACTTACGGTGCGTTTGACGGAAGCGAGAGCCGAATTCGGCGCCCGCCGCCGCATGCCTGCCACGTGTCCACTCTGCAGGCCGTGGAGCAGTGCCATCCAGAGAGCTAACGGAGCGGGGTGCAAATCCTTGGTCAATCAGCATAGGGGCGTGCGCAGTGAATAGTATAGCAAAAGTCAAAAGTATTTGTTTGGTTAATGTGCGTAGAACATCAGTATCTATCTGAGATAAGTACTCATGCGCATGCTATTTGTAAAGCAGGCGCGCACCAAAAACTCTAAAAGGGTGTCATAATGGCTGTAACTGCAAACATTGGATATGAATCGAAGCTAACTGGAGCCGGAGCGTGGAAGTCAACACATACAGCTCGGGCAGGTGCTGTTACTATCGATAATAATGTATCTCGCTCTGGCAGTAAATCCGTGCGTATTGAGGTCGACCAGGGGGATAAATATGGATCTACAGCCGGAGAAAGAGCGGAACTTGTTAAACCACTTACGGATAGTGGTGGTAGCATTGGCGAAGATGTCAGCAGCGGTACCAAATATTTTGGCTTTAGTGTTTTAATTGACAAGAATTGGGTTGCGCCAAGCCGTGGTTCTATCTGGCAACTGCATGGCCCCGGTAATATGCAGCCCGCATTCACCTTCCAGGCAACTGATCAATTCTCCGTCAAAACAAACGGCGGGACGACGAACCTGGACAAGCAACAGAAATTTAACCTTAGTGAATCGTCCCTAAATAAGGGAAATTGGGTGGACTGGATCGTAAAGATCAATTTCTCCATTTCAAACTCCGGAGAAGTTGAAGTCTTTCGCCGGGACCAGGGCGAGAACAGCTTCGCTAAAGTCCTTGATGTCAATGTGCCGACGGTAATGGCACCGGGCGGTGATCCGGTTTCTCTGTATCACAAGCATGGTTTGTACCGTAATCCGGAATCACACAAGAATGTGTTGTGGCTGGACAACTGGGTACGCGGCGATTCATTTGATGACGTCGCCGGTGTGTTGTCGTCGGCAAACGGTGGTTCGGGTGGCGCCTCGTCGGGCGGGAGTTCGTCAGGCGATGACGAGACGTCTTCGGACGGAGGTGGGTCTTCGTCGCAAACCGGCGGCGGATCGTCGACCACGACCGGGACGAGCGGGAATAACAATCTTTCCGGTACGAGCGGCAATGACGAGCTGTTGGGCCTCGGCGGCGATGACACAATCAAGGGGCTGGGCGGTAACGACACGATCGACGGCGGTCCCGGCAAGGATATCATCAACGGCAATTCCGGCAGCGATGTCTTTATTTTGCGCGATGGCGAAGGCCGCGACGTCATCAACGATTACAGTGACGGGACGGACAAATTTGTCCTTGCCGGTGGGTTAAGTTTCTCTCAGCTGTCCTTTTCGACAGCCGGTAGCGGGACATTGATTAAGAAGGGTGGAACCGCGATCGCCAAGATTAGCAACACCAAGCCCAGCGAGCTGACGGCTTCGGACTTCGGCGAGAACTCGGAGTCATCGTCATCATCGGGAACGACGACGGACTCGACAGGGACCTCGTCGTCCTCATCGACGAGCGACGGAACGAACAGGAACGACGTCATTATCGGAACAAGCGACAACGACAATATTCGTGGCCTGATCGGCGATGACACAATTAAAGGCCGAGCTGGCGACGACACAATCGACGGCGGCGAAGGCAAGGATATCATCAATGGAAATGGGGGAAGCGATGTCTTCGTGCTTCGCGAGGGGCACGGTCGCGACACCATTAACGATTATAATGACTCAGACGACAGCTTTTCGCTCGCTAAAGGGCTGAGCTTCAATCAACTGTCGTTCTCATCCTCCGGGAGCGGTACCCTGATCAAATATGGAGGGGAAGCGCTCGCCAAGGTCAACAACACGAACCCAAACCAGTTTACGGCGGAAGATTTTGGGGCGAGTTCATCGTCGTCGTCGTCGTTATCGTTGTCGTCGTCAGGTAGCAGCTCGTCCGAATCCTCTTCGTCCTCGAAAAGTTCTTCGGTGATCTCAGGGTCGAATTCCGGCGAAAAGCTTGTCGGCACCGATGGCGACGACTATTTGATTGGCCTGAACGGTAGCGACACCATCAGGGGTAACAGCGGCGGCGACGTGATCGACGGCGGTGATGGCAACGACATCATCAACGGAAGTTCCGGCGACGACATCTTCATTCTGCGGGCGAGCGATGGCCGCGATACCATCAACGACTATCAGGATGGTTCCGACACGTTCGCGCTCGCCGGCAACCTAAGCTTCAATCAGCTCACCCTGTCCAGTTCCGGCAGTGCAACCTTGATCAAGGATGGCGGTGAGGTTCTGGCCAAGGTGAACAACACATCGCCGCAGGAACTGACATCGTCGGACTTCGTGACCGCGTCGGAGGTGCCGGCTCCAGATGGAATGAACTGGGCGGACCCTTCGCTGCTTCTGCTGTAATCGATCTAAAGGGGGTGGAGAAGGCGCGGTGCCCTTATCCACCCCCACATCGGCGCCCGGTGTGCAGCGACCGCGAGCGGTTTGTGAGGTTCGAAAGGCCGTTCGAGGGGGCATCTCCAAGGAAGCCTGCTATTACCGCGATGGCACAACGGTACCGAAAGCGGCGTCACGAAGGCGGCTAAAACACTCCCGATCAAAGGCCCGGCTATCGTAGCGCGCGCGCGCGTCACGGCTGATGGCGGCACGCCGTTCACCATCCTTCATCAGGTCTGCGAGTGATCCGACGGCCGCCGCCCACGCCGAAGCGGTCGGCTCAGCCTCGAAACCGTTGACCAGCGTCTGTATATGCTCATCCATCCCGAGCTCGCGGTTGATGACGCATGGCACGCCGCAACACAACGCTTCCAGCATGACGTTTCCCAGGCCCTCTTCGATCGAAGGAAGCCACAGGCAATCGGCTGCCTGCATATACGTTTCCATGTCGTCGACAAAATCCCGGATCAGCGTGATGTGTGACGACCGGGGCGATGCCGCGACCCGCTCCTGCAATGCGTCAGCGTACCAGGCATTTTGCGGCAGGACTGGGCCGACAATCATCAGCCGATGGTGGTCACCCAAAAGTTCGAACGCCTCGACGCCGAGAATCTGGTTCTTGCGCGGTGATATGGAGCCGGCGATGAGATGAACGGCATTTTCGGGTGCGGCGCCAATACGCTGGCGAGCGTGCTCTCGCGTCGACTCGCTGGGCGGTGAGAATTTGGCCGTGTTGACGGGATTGGGACGAACCCAGATCCGATTGTCGGGAACGCCGAGGCGTTGAAACTGACGACCGAGCGGTTGGCTGATGGCAATCGCCAGCGCAGCCGACCGGCAGAGAATACCGGCAAAAGTTCGCCGTAACGCCGTCTCCTCAATGTCGTTGTTGATGAATTCGACCACCGTCGGAACCCGGAGCACGCGGGCGACAAAGCCGCACCAATAGACCAACCGGCCGGTCGTCAGCGTGTACACCAGATCAATGCCGTTCCTGCTGCGCTGCTCCCGGATGTGGGCAGCCGCTTGCATCAACGACCGCAGAGCGTTTGTCGATGCCGCGAGTCGACGGACACGGATGCCATCCACTTCCGACATGCCGGGAGCCGTCAACTTGCCATTAAGAGCCAATACCTCAACGTGAAACCGGTCTCCCAGCGACTCGCGCATCCGCAAAAATGTCCGATGGACGCGTAACTGACCGCCGCCGAAATCCGGCGGGTAAACGCCCGCGGACACGAAGAGAACACGCAGTTGACGTTCGTGCTGGCTCAATTCCGACATGATTTGTTCGATTTTAGTGGATGGGAACGGAGACGTTTTTCAAATATTTTAGAATTCTTACATATTTAATCGTAATGTTTTCTTCTTACTCATCGGATATAATTTTTTTGCCAATTTGTCTCGTGTCCCTCTTCCGCCTCCTCCTCCGCGGCGATGGCTTGCTGGCGCTGATAAACGAAGAGTGCCAGGGAAAGCGCAAGCATCGCATGCGATGCGGCCATAGGTGTCTGGAGGAAGCCGTTGCTGAGCGCTGATGACGCGATAACCGCAACCAGCAAGGCCCTGGCGTTATGATGAAGCCGCATTGCCAGACCAGCGAGCATCAGAAACGTCGCCATAAGACCGATTAGGCCACGCTCCATCAGCAGGTGAACGAAGTCGTTGTGGGCAAGCGCGGTTGCCATCCACCGCCATTGCGGAGTCCACAGCCTGTCCGCGCCCAAACCGCCGCCAAACAAAAATGTGGCGAGGTCGCGGTGCTGGATAATTTCATAACGATGCAACCAGACGCCGATGCGACCACTACCCCAGTCTTCAATATTCTCCCCTACGGAAAACGCAACGAAGGCCAAGAGGCAGAAAAGCACAAAACCTAGAAAAGGCAACGATTTGATAAAGCCGCTTGGTGGAAACTTATAATACATCACCCCCGCTGCATATACGAACACCAGCAGCATTTCGTTACGGCCGCCTAGCCCCTCGAGGATAAACAACGTCAACGCTATTAGCGCCCATGCGACATATCGAGGCAGCATTCCGAGGCGGCGAAACAGATCCACAAGGATAAGCTGGACAGCCATGAACTTGGCGCCTGGATGAATGCCGTCTTCGCCGCCGGTAATCGATGCCAGCCTTACGGTGCCTGCAATAATATTCGGGGGACCGGTGAGTGCGATCAGCGAACCGAGGATGGTTCCCGCAACGACAAGGTACATCAGCCATTTGTGCGGCAGCCGTTCGGGGAAGGCCATCAACCATATAGCCGCGAAGAAGATGGCAAAATCGCGAAACGCTTCCGCGAATGGAAAACTGAGGCTTACCTCAGCTGTGCCGAATCCGTGGCTTACCATCCAGCACATGATCGTTATGGCCATGGACCCTAGGATCATCAGATTCCAGGCGGCCGGGCGAATCATGATAGCGTAAATGGCCAATAGCATATGAATGAGGGCGATGGAGGCCGCCAGGACTGTCGCGACCGCACCGGGCACGAAATTGAACGACAGCACATAAAGAAACTGAATAGTGACGAATGCGCTCGCTCCCAAACGCACCAAGTCCACTGGCTGCGTTTCCGGCCGTGCGGCGGGTGCAAAGAGAACCGGCTGAATGCTCATCACGCTATCTCGTATCGGGTCATAATTACCACCACACGCTCACATGCGATCGGAAGACAGGCGAAAATAAAGCAATGTGGCCGTAAACCGCGACCCTTCATCACGCAGTGAGACGTACGATTGTTGTAACGCACGATCGGTGTCGAAACACGCATTCTTTCTTGAGATATCCGTTAGACGCTAACCGCTATGCTGAGCGATGAATTGTGTAAATTTGTTGGTGTACGGCCACAGAAAATGCACACCATCGGCGAAATACGTTTGCTCCGCTGGAAAATCGTCGCCGGAGATGATTTGAGTGTCGGAACGTCTCAACGATGCTTGCACATCCTTTTTGAATTTGCTGATGATGGTTCCATCCGGGTCGTACATTTGACGCCATTTGTCGGCCGTGGGGAACGTTACGACGATCAACCGTGCGTGGCGCGATGTAACGATTTCCTCCAGCTTGGTGAGCCACTGAAAGCATTGATCATCAAAGCGTGGCTCCGGGTAAAACGTATGTTCGACGAGGATAGGCCCGGCACCGAAGGTCTCCATTCGCACAGATTTATCGGACCGTGGGTCTAACCGCATCTCCGGCAGGCGAATTAGGTCAAGAAAAAACGGTCGCGGCCTAAAATTCGTGAAATAAAGGTACCAGGGAAAACCCTTGTCGAAGATATACGTTCCAGCATGATCCGTATTGAAAAACTTCGTGTCGATGTCTCTACAGTCGCTGAAATCCCGCGGCGCGACGACCGTGACGACTGTGTCCACCGTTGGCATGCGATCCAAAAGAAACTCGGTCAAAAATGCCGTCTGGTTCATGTGGAGAAAGCAGGGGGCTGCGTTTATCGGCTTCTCGGCCAAGCCTGACGAAATAAATTCACTCATACGGACATTTCGCCATGTGACCGATGAGCCAACAGCGATCATGTCGACATTGGAAACATCGGCGTCATGCAAAAATGCGAATTTCTCATCAATACAGTTTGTCCCAGTAAGCGGAAGGGAGGGCAAACGATGTAGTTTGTATAGAATTGATGCTGATATCAATGAAGCTATAAAAAGAAACAGCATGATAAACAAAAACGAAAAATTAAACACGCGCGGATTGGGTTCAAACGCGAGCTTGTAAAATATGGAAGATTTTGAGAACAAAGCTAGCACTTCTTCTCTTGGCCGTGTAACTAACTTAAATGTCATCCAACATTTGCGGACTGGATCCGACAACTGGACGTTACGTCGCGAATGCCTAAAAATTATGGCTGGGCACCCTAGAGATGTATCGCGTCACGATACCGCGGTGTTCCCTCGCCATTGACGTTGACGTACACCCACAAACCGAGCGGTCAACCGATAAACGCCCGATCAACTCCGAACGCTTTCGTACCATACAGAATCTACGCGGGTTTGTCCTGATGAACGGGCTGAGGATCTGATATCCAAAAAAGCTTCCCGTCTTTACCCGTACGGGGATTGCCATGAGTGGGTGTGCAGGTCAAGCGTAACCGGCAGCCGGGAGGAAAAGGGTGCCGGTGCAGAACCTTGCACCTCCGATAAGCGGTCGTTCTCACGCGGATGATGGCTTTCGCGACCTCGCCGCATCAGAAATGAGCACCTCACGGCGATCCGCCGTCGCCTCGAGGAATTCCGCCGGCCGACAGTACGAACGACGTGACGTCAGCGAGCCCTTTACCGGTTTTCAGGTTGGTGAAGACGAACGGCCGGCCGTTGCGCATCCGGGCGGTATCGGCGTCCATGACTTCGAGGGATGCGCCGACGTGCGGTGCCAGATCGATCTTGTTGATGACCAGAAGGTCGGACCGCGTAATCCCGGGGCCGCCCTTGCGGGGGATTTTATCGCCCGCCGACACGTCGATGACGTAGATGGCGATATCGGCAAGGTCGGGCGAGAACGTCGCCGCCAGGTTATCGCCGCCCGATTCGATGAACACGATATCCAAGTCGGGAAATCGCGCCGACATCGCGGCGACAGCGGCCAGATTGATCGATGCGTCCTCGCGGATGGCGGTGTGCGGACAACCGCCGGTCTCGACGCCGATGATCCGGTCGGCAGGCAGCGCGCCCGAGCGGGTGAGGAACTCGGCATCCTCGCGGGTGTAGATGTCGTTGGTGATGGCGGCTAGGCGATAGCGTTTACGCAATCGCTTGCAGAGTGCGTCGACAAGCGCCGTTTTGCCTGAGCCGACCGGGCCGCCGATACCGACGCGGAAAGGTTTGCTCATGATCGGAACAACCGGGTTCGTTGCGTTTCGTGGCGCATGGACAACCAGTCGACCATCCAGTTGCACGAGCCGACGTCGGCGGCCATCTGCTCGCTCGCGTAGGCCGCTATGGCGGTAATTGTAGTCTCCTGTGCGGCCAGTGCCCGCAGCCCGTCTCTTTGCCCGAGCGGGACGAGGCGAACGCCGGCGGATATTAGATTAGCGGCAAACGCGTGCAGGTAGCCGATGGCGGCCGGGGCGAGCGGTATCCGCGCCAGGGCGGCCGCGATGCCGACGGCGACACTCAGCACCGGCGTGCCTCCCGCACGCTCCATGGCGGCGCGGATGGCATCAAGGCGGGCGTCCGGCCAGCCGGCCTGAACGGCGTCGAGAAAAGCAACGCCTTGCTGCGTGCTTTCGAGCGCCGTTTCCGCCGTCGCGCGCCGCGCGTGTGCCGCCTCGACAACGCTCAACAAGCGGTCGTCATCACCGGCGTCCACGGCCCGCCAGGCGTGGGCCAAATACACCGCGTCCATGCGTCCGCTCCCGTAACGGATCACGTCGTCGACCCAGTCCGTAAGGGTCTTCCGATCAACGACGAGTTCGGCCTCGACGGCGTATTCCAGGCCGTGGCTGTAGCTGAAGCCACCGGTCGGGAACGCGGGAGACATCCAACTCATGAGCCGAATCAGCGGGTCCTCCGCCGGCATCATGAAAGGGACTCCTGATGATCCGGATGCGGGTGATAGGCGCCAGCTTCGGCATTGAATGGCGCCTGGCGGTGAACGACCACGGCACCGAGACTTTCCAGCATCGACGCTAGCACGGGGTCGTCATGCAGGCGCAGCGTTCCATTCGCCAGCACTTGAACCGGCGTATGGCGGTTACCCAGGTGCCAGGCAAGCCGCGCGATGTCTGCCGGCGTCCGGCCCCGAACCTCCAGCACCGCTTCGGCGGCGGCGCGCACGTGCAGAGTGCCGCCATTCTCGACGATCAGGCCGTCGCCGTCGTTGAGCACGGTCGCGTGCTCCAGATCGAGCAGAAAGGCCTCACCGCTATCGTCGGTCATGCGCATGCGCCGGCGATGGCGGTCGTGGAAGCCGAGCGTCACCGTGGCGAGCGCCGAATCCACCGGCCAGCTTCCGGCCCGCGCGATCGTGAGGACCCGCCGCATGACTCAGAACAGAAAATAACGCTGCGCCATCGGCAGCACGCGCGCCGGTTCGCAGGTCAGCAACTCGCCATCGGCGCGCACCTCGTAGGTTTCAGGATCCACGTCGATCACTGGCGTGGCGTCGTTGTGGATCATGTCCTTCTTGCCGATGGATCGGGTGCCGGAGACGGCGCGGACTTCCTTTTTGAGCCCGAGGTTCAAGCCGATGCCGGCCTCGATGGCGGCACTCGAGACAAAGGTCAGCGCGCTGGCGGATTGAGCGCCGCCGAATGTCGCGAACATCGGGCGATAGTGGATCGGCTGCGGTGTCGGGATCGATGCGTTGGGATCGCCCATCGCCGCGGCGGCGATGCTTCCGCCCTTGATCACCAGATCCGGTTTCACGCCAAAGAAGGCGGGCTTCCATAGAACGAGGTCGGCGAGCTTGCCGACCTCGACCGAGCCCACGTAGGCGGCGATGCCATGGGTGATCGCCGGATTGATCGTGTACTTGGCGATGTAGCGCTTGATGCGGCGGTTGTCGTTTCCCGTACTTTCTCCGGCCAGGGAGCCGCGCTGCTTCTTCATCTTGTCCGCCGTTTGCCACGTGCGGATGATGACCTCGCCGACGCGGCCCATCGCCTGGCTGTCGGAGGCGATCATGCTCAGCGCGCCAAGGTCGTGCAGGATGTCTTCGGCGGCGATGGTTTCCTTGCGGATCCGGCTCTCGGCGAACGCCACGTCCTCGGGAATGCGCTCATCCAGGTGATGGCACACCATCAGCATGTCGAGGTGCTCATCGAGTGTGTTGACCGTGTAAGGGCGCGTCGGGTTGGTCGACGACGGCAAAACGTTGGCGAGGCCGCAGACCTTGATGATGTCCGGCGCATGACCGCCGCCGGCGCCTTCGGTATGGAAGGCGTGGATCGTCCGGTTGCCGAAGGCGGCGATGGTGTTCTCCACGAAACCGGATTCGTTCAGCGTGTCGGTGTGAATGGCGACCTGAACATCGGCCGCGTCGGCGACGGACAGGCAGGTGTCGATGGCGGCCGGCGTCGTGCCCCAGTCTTCGTGCAGTTTCAGTCCGCACGCGCCGGCGACCACCTGTTCGCTGAGTGCGGCAGGCTCCGACGCGTTGCCCTTGCCGAAGAAGCCGAGGTTGACGGGGAGGCCGTCGGCGGCCTGCAGCATGCGCCCGATGTGCCACGGTCCCGGCGTGCATGTGGTCGCGTTGGTCCCGTCCGCCGGCCCGGTCCCGCCGCCGAGCATGGTGGTGATGCCGGAATAAAGCGCGTCCTCCACCTGCTGTGGGCAGATCCAGTGGATGTGGGCGTCGATGCCGCCGGCGGTGAGGATGCGCCCCTCGCCGGCGATGGCTTCAGTTCCCGGTCCGACGACGATGGTGACGTCCGGCTGGACGTCCGGATTGCCCGCCTTGCCGATGGCGGCGATGCGGCCGTCCCGGATGCCGATATCGGCCTTGACGATGCCCCAGTGGTCGACAATCAGCGCGTTGGTGATCACCGTATCGACGGCGCCGTCGGCGCGGCTGGCCTGCGACTGGCCCATGCCATCGCGGATGACCTTGCCGCCGCCGAATTTCACTTCCTCGCCGTAGGTGGTGCGGTCGTCTTCGACCTCGAGGATCAGGTCGGTGTCCGCCAGCCGGACGCGATCGCCGGTGGTCGGGCCGAACATTTGCGCGTAGGCGCGGCGCCCGAGGACGTGCGGCATCGATCAGCCCTCCAGCGAGCCGTTGACGCGGCCGTTGAAACCAACGACGCGCCGACGACCGGCGTAGGGGATGAGTTGGACTTCGCGGCGTTGACCGGGCTCGAAGCGGACGGCGGTGCCGGCCGGAATGTCGAGCCGGTAGCCCCTGGCCGCGTCCCGGTCGAACGCCAGCGCCCCATTGGTTTCGGCGAAATGAAAGTGCGAGCCGACCTGGATTGGCCGGTCGCCGGTGTTGGCGACGGTAAGGGTTACCGACTCTCGATCCGCGTTGAGAACGATCGTACCGTTGGCCGTCAGGATTTCGCCGGGGATCATCGGGCAGCGTCCTTTTAGCGAATGGGGTCGTGGACGGTCACGAGCTTCGTGCCATCGGGAAAGGTCGCTTCTACCTGGACGTCGTGGATCATGTCGGCGACGCCATCCATGACCTGATCGCGCCCGAGGACGGTGGCGCCGTCGCGCATCAGATCGGCAACGGATATGCCATCCCGGGCCCCCTCGGCGACAAAGTCGCAGATCAGCGCGACCGCTTCCGGGTAGTTGAGCTTGACACCGCGCGCCAAGCGCCGCCGTGCAACCTCGGCCGCCATCGCGACAAGAAGCTTGTCTTTTTCTCGTGGCGTCAGATGCATCGCGGTCTCCGCTCCTTGTCCGCCCTAAACGCTCCAGATGCGTGGCATCACCGGCGCCAGCCCGCCCGCCCGATGGCGCAAGGCGGTCCACGCCTTCGCAAACGACTGGCGCAGGTGCAGCGCATCCCAGGCGAGCCAGCGCACGATGAGGATGCCGCCGACGACCGTTGCACCCCCACGAACTGGCGCGTCGATCTCGGCCTCGGTGAGTGACCGTGCCGTCGCCAGCAACGCCTCGGCATCCTCGCCGACATAGGCAATCGTGGCAACCGCCACGGCACCGGCGAGACAGCCATTGCGCGACAATGGCTGGGCGAGATCATCGGCGATGCGGAAGCGATCGGTCCAGACCAGCCGTCCGTCGACACGCACCGACCACGCGTCGTCGATAAGCCCATGAGTTAATGTCTCTCCCGACGCATGGCGGCCGAAAACGACGATATCGCCGGCGAGAGTCCGTGCACCGGCTTCAAGGCTGAGTGTTGTCGTCCGTTCGACGCGCGCGTGGTTAAAGATGATCGTCTCCTGCGGCAGCCATTCCAGCCATCCGCCTGCGGTAGTGTCTAGACGGATATCGACGCGGGTGAGGGCGCCCCCCGGCGAGCGGTAGACTTTCTCCGCCGCTTGTCCCGTTACCGCCGCGCGAGCACCAACACCGACGCGGACCCCGATGCGCAGCCCATCGCCTCCGAGCAGCCCACCACCGACTGTGGCGATGACCGCCGAGGCTATGGTGTCGTCGCCGTCTTCGGGAAATAGCACCCTAAGCGGCGCCCGTTGTTCCAACCCCGCCAGTCGCGCGCGACCGTCGCGGTTCATGAACGCCATCTCCGCCACGCCCGCAACGGACACGGCGTTAGACGGACAGATGGCGGCTGACGTCGGCCTCGACCATGTCGGTGCCGCGTCCGGCGAGCACGACCTCGCCACGGTCGAGCACGGCAAAGTGGTCGGCCAGTCCGCGCGCGAAGTCGAAGTACTGCTCGACCAGAAGGATGGCAATATTGCCGCGTTCGATCAGGGTGCGGATGACCCTCTCGATGTCCTTGATGATCGATGGCTGAATGCCCTCAGTCGGCTCGTCGAGCACGAGCAGCCGTGGGCGCGTGACCAGTGCGCGGGCAATCGCCAGCTGCTGCTGCTGGCCACCGGATAAGTCGCCACCGCGCCGTCCCAGCATGTCGCGCAGCACCGGGAATAAGTCGAAGATCTCGTCGGGTAAGTGGCGAAGCTGGCGCGGCAGGGCGGCATAGCCCGTCTTCAGGTTTTCCTCTACCGTCAATAACGGAAAGATATCGCGTCCCTGAGGGACATAAGCGATGCCATGGTTGGCACGGGCGTACGGCTCGAGGTGGGTTATGTCGTCCCCTTCCCAGACGATCCGGCCCTGGCGGATTGGCTGCTGTCCGACTATGGCCCTCAGCAAGCTGGTTTTGCCAACGCCATTGCGGCCAAGGACGCACGTGATTTCATCCATCGCCACCGTCAGGCTGACGTCTTTCAGCGCCCGGCTGGCGCCGTAATAGAGGTGAATGTTTTCAACCGAAAGCATGGTGGTGGTTCGTTTCAAGCTCGCATCAACGACCCAGATAAACTTCGATCACCTTCTGATTGTTCTGCACCGATGAAAGCGATCCTTCCGCCAGCATCGATCCTTCGTGCAGCACCGTGACGTGCGCCTCGAGTGAGCGAACGAACGTCATGTCATGTTCGACGACGATGACCGATTGGGTCTTGTTGATTTCTTTGATCAGAATGGCCGTTTCCTCGGTTTCCGCGTCGGTCATGCCGGCGGCCGGTTCGTCGATAAGCAGAACCTGAGGATCCTGCATCAACAGCATGCCGATCTCCAGCCACTGCTTCTGGCCGTGGGAAAGCGCGCCCGCCAAGCGCCGGCGATGTTCGGTCAGGCGGATGATTTGCAGCACCTCGTCGATGCGGTCACGCTGCGGGCCGCGAAGACGGAAGAACAGCGACGACGGCACGCTCCGCTGCCCGGCCAGCGCGAGTTCGAGGTTGTCGCCGACGGTATGGTGCTCGAACACCGTCGGCTTCTGGAACTTGCGGCCGATGCCGAGGTTGGCGATGCGCGCCTCGTCCAGCCGGGTCAGATCGATGTTGCCATTGAACACGACTTGTCCGGCATCGGGCTTTGTCTTGCCGGTGATCACGTCCATCATCGTCGTCTTTCCGGCGCCGTTGGGGCCGATGATGGAACGCAGTTCACCCGCGATCAGGTAGAGGCTGAGGCTGTTGAGAGCGCGGAAGCCATCGAAGCTCACCGTGACGCCGTCGAGATAGAGGATCGTGTCCCGACGTTCCGGGCGGGCGTGCGGATGGGGATACTCGTTCATGCGGCCGGGACCTCGCGCTGTCGTGAGGAGTCGGCGTGCGCCTCTTCGGGCTCGGTGTCCGTCACAGGCTTGATTTCCTTGGCCGGGAAAAGCGTACCAATGATGCCCTTGGGCAGGAACAGCGTCACGGCGATGAACAGGCCGCCCAGCGCAAACAGCCAGATTTCGGGGATCGCGCCCGTCAGATAAGTCTTGGCATAGTTGATCAGCAGCGCGCCAAGGATGGCACCGTGCAGCGTGCCGCGACCGCCCACCGCGACCCAGATGACGATTTCGATGGAATTGGCGGGGGCGAATTCTCCCGGGTTGATGATGCCGACCTGGGGCACATACAGCGCGCCGGCGATACCGGCCATCACCGCCGACACGACAAAGACGAAAAGCTTATAGTACTCCGTCCGGTAACCCATGAACCTGAGCCGGCTTTCGGCGTCGCGGATCGCCACCAGAACCTTGCCCAGCCGGGACGTGGTGATCCAGCGGCAGACGACGTAGCCAACCATGACAGCGACGGCGGTCAGCACGAACAGCGCGAGGCGGGTGCCGTCCGCCTGTAGGCTGAAACCGAGGACCTCCTTGAAATCCGTCAGTCCGTTGTTGCCGCCGAAGCCCATGTCGTTGCGGAAGAACGCCAGCATCAGGGCAAACGTCAGCGCCTGGGTGATGATGGAGAAATAGACGCCCGAGACACGCGACCGAAAGGCGAACCAGCCGAAGACGAACGCCAGCAGTCCCGGCACCACCATCACCATCAGGCAGGCAAAGGCAAAGTTGTCGAAGCCGTACCAGTACCAGGGCAGCTCGCTCCAGTTCAGGAACACCATGAAGTCGGGAAGGTCCGGGTTGCCATAGACGCCCCGATCTCCGATTTCGCGCATCAGATGCATGCCGATGGCGTAGCCGCCGAGGGCGAAGAAGGCGCCGTGGCCGAGGCTGAGAATGCCGCAGAAACCCCAGATCAGGTCGACGCTCAGCGCCAGCAACGCGAAGGCGAGATACTTGCCGAGCAGGCTGACAACCCACGTTGGGATGTGCGCGGGTGAACTCGGCGGTACCCATTGGTTCAGGATTGGCACCAGGATCGCGGCAAGGGCGAGAAGGGCGAGCGTGATGGCGGTCGCGAGGCGACCTGCCGGCCGGATGCGCAACGGACGGGACGACGCCACCACGGTCATCCCTCGACTGCCCGGCCTTTGAGCGCGAACAGTCCGCGCGGCCGTTTCTGAATGAACAGAATGATGAGAACGAGGACGAGAATCTTACCGAGCACGGCTCCCGAATAGGGCTCGAGAAGCTTGTTGATCATGCCCAGCGACAGCGCGCCGACGAGGGTCCCCCACAGGTTGCCGACGCCGCCGAACACCACTACCATGAAACTGTCGATAATGTAGCCCTGACCTAGGTTCGGGCTGACATTGTCGATTTGGCTGACGGCAACGCCGGCCATGCCGGCGATGCCGGAGCCGAGACCGAAGGTGAGCGCATCGACCCGGCCGGTGCGGATGCCCATCGATGCCGCCATCGGCCTGTTTTGCACCACCGCGCGCATCTGCAGACCGAAGCGGCTGCACCGGATCAGCAGCATCAGGGTGGCGAAGACGGCCAAGCTAAACAAGATGATCCAAAGGCGGTTGTAGGTGATGGCAACGCCGCCGCCGATGTCGAAGGCGCCGCTCATCCACGACGGGCTGCCCACCTCCCGATTGGTCGGCCCGAACAGCGAGCGCACCGCCTGCTGCAGCACCAGGCTCAAACCCCAGGTGGCCAGAAGCGTTTCCAGCGGCCGGCCGTAGAGAAAGCGAATCACGGTGCGCTCGATCGCAATGCCGACAAGGCCGGCGACGAGGAATGCTGCCGGGATCGCCACGATCACCGAGACGTCGAAGGCGCCAGGCACGTACGTGCGGAATATCTCCTGGACGACGAACGTCGTGTACGCGCCCAGCATGACCATCTCGCCATGGGCCATATTGATCACGCCCATGACGCCGAAGGTGATGGCCAGGCCCACCGCGGCCAGCAGCAGCACCGAGCCCAGGCTGAGACCGTGAAAAATATTGCCCACCGCGGACCACAGCGCGAGACGTCCTTCGACGCGTTCGCGCGCCTGCCCGGCGGCTTCGGCTATCCGCGGATCGTCGGTGTCGGCCGCGACACTTGCCAGCAGCGACTGCACCTCCGGGTCGGCATGGCCGGCCAGGGTGTCGATGGCGGCGAGCACGGTATCTGGCGCCGATTGCGTGCGGACGATGACGGCCGCTTGCGCCCGCTCGATGCGCCGGCGCGTGGAGTTGTCCGTTTCCCGCTCGATGGCCTGTTTAAGCGGCGTGAGCATGGTGTCGTCGCCGGCCTTGAATAAGGCGTCGGCGGCTGCGGCACGCTGGTTTGGGTCGCGGTTGGCGAGCGTCAACGAGCCAAGCGCGCCACGCAGTACGCCACGCAGGCGGTTGTTGACGTTTACCGTTTCGATATCGCCGCGCGGCGCCTCGCCTAGGTCGGCGCCGCTGATGGGATCGGTGAGGTGATAGACCCTGCCGGTTCGCTCGCCCAGAACGACGGCACCCGTCGACTTCTGAACCAGCAGACGGCGGTTGAGCATGGCGTCGAGAACGGGTGCCGCTCTCTCGTCACCTGTCGCCGCCAGGGCTTCGATGGCGTCGATCTTCCCCTCGAAACTGTCAGCCTTAAGCCCGGCGATCAGTTCGTCCAGGGACTGGGCGCGCGCACCGCCGGCCATCACGACGAACGCGAGAACGAGCATCGCTATTGGAAAGACCTGGTATCGGGCGGCCTGCGAGCGGGGTGATGGAGGGCGGAACGGGTGCATGATCATTCTTGCGAGACAGCGGCGCGACACAACAGGGGAGGAGAGGACCGGCAACTTAGCCCAGCCCTCTCCCGGGGTGAAACGGTCACACGGGTGACTACCGGGCGACGATTTTAGAGTCCGGCCGGAACCGCATCGCCGAACCTCGGGTTCTCGCAGTTGCCGCAGACCCACGGAAACGTCCAGTCGGCGGTCAACTTGGCGCTCTGGGATAAAGTCCCCGACCAAGCGTCACCGACGATCAAACCCTCGGTCTCCCAAACGGTCTCGAACTGGCCGTCCGGCTGTATCTCACCGATAAGCACGGGCTTAGACAGATGATGGTTGGTGTTCATGATCGCCGTGCCTCCGGTCAGGTTGGCCACTTCCTGCTCGTACATGGCTTGACGTACGGCATCGACGTCCGTCGTTCCGGCTTGCTCGACCGCTTGAACCCACATGTTGAAGCCGATGAAGTGCGCCTCCATCGGATCGTTGGTAACGCGCTTGTCGTTCTTGATGAACGCGTGCCAGTTGTCGATGAAGTCGGCGTTCTCGGGCGTGTCGACGCTCATAAAATAGTTCCACGCGGCCAGGTGGCCGACCAGCGGCTTGGTGTCGATGCCGGCCAGCTCCTCTTCGCCGACGGAAAAGGCAACTACCGGGATGTCTTCAGCCTTGATGCCTTGGTTCGCCAGCTCCTTGTAGAAAGGTACGTTGGCGTCGCCGTTGATGGTCGATACCACCGCCGTTTTCTTGCCTGCCGACGCGAAGCTTTTTACTTCGGCAACAATGGTCTGCCAGTCCGAATGACCGAACGGCGTGTAATTTTCCATGATGTCGTCATCGCTGACGCCATTCTTGTTAAGGAACGCGCGGAGGATTTTGTTGGTGGTGCGCGGATAGACGTAATCGGTACCCAGCAGGACCCAGCGCTCGGCAGCGCCACCGTCCTCGCTCATCAGATACTCGACAGCTGGAATGGCTTGCTGGTTTGGCGCGGCACCAGTATAAAAGACGTTACGTGAGCTTTCCTCACCCTCGTACTGCACCGGATAGAACAACAGCCCGTTAAGTTCTTCGAACACCGGCAGAACCGACTTCCGGGAAACGGAGGTCCAGCAGCCGAATACCACCGCGACCTTGTCCTTTTCTAGAAGCTCGCGTGCTTTTTCAGCGAACAGCGGCCAGTTCGATGCCGGGTCGACGACGACAGCCTCAAGCTGCTTGCCGAGCAGGCCGCCCTTTTTGTTCTGGTCGGCGATGAGCATCAGCATGACGTCTTTCAACGTTGTTTCGCTGATCGCCATCGTACCCGAGAGCGAGTGCAGAATGCCGACCTTGATGGTGTCGGCCGCATGCGCCAGTCCGGCCGATAACAGGGTGGTTCCCAGGATGGCAGCTCCCAGAATCCCGTTCAGCAACGCTTTCATGCGCACCTCTTGTCCATTTCGTTCGTTTAGCCTCAACCGCGAGCGGCGGTCGGCGCTTCGATCGCAAGACAGGTGCCATAGGTTTGCTAAATCGCGAAAATCCAGCCGTAACAATAGGGTTGCTGGCCGCTTATGACGTCTTTCCTGCTCCCGACAAGAGTTTACCGGAAGGTGAATTAGCCTAAATTATGATCAAAATGGAAATTTTGCCTGAAAACAGTGCAAATGTCGTGTGGCGCCGTCACGTCAGGTCGATCGTCACCTGGCCACCGGTGGTCGACGTTCGGGTGCGGCTATCTTCTGTAGATGCATCGACCACGATCCGCCCGTCCCAAAGCCGTTCATCTGGACCAAACCTGCCGATGCCATCCTCGCAAAGCTCGACCGATTGCCTGTACCTTCCGTCGGAGTCAGTGCGCTGGCGACCCTAATGATAAACCAAAAAATAACTATGGCGTTTTTTGTACGCTGAGCATTTATTCCTAAATAAAGCCATTAAAATCAAAAAGTTACAAGCATTCCAAGTATACTAAAACTGGTGGCGTTTTGGTGTATCGTCGTCTATCTCTGCCTTTGTCTCAACATGGTTTTCGCCGTGGACCACGACCTGTAGACAGAGCACAGCCGGCTGTCACCATGTCAGAACGTCACGGCCGGGCGCTGCAGGGTGGCGGGGGGAGATTGTTGCAGCCGCTGGGGCGGACCTGTGCTAAGGGCAGCGCCAGCCTTTGGACGGAAGCTGCCGGGAGAGACGACGCGTGGAAAAGACGGAGTCGGACACGAGGCAAAGCCGGATCGAGCAGGCAATCGTCATGGTCGTGCTCGGCGCCCTGGTGGTCGCGTGTTTCATCGTTCTCAGGCCGTTTCTCACCTCGCTGATCTGGGCGTTGATCCTCAGCATCTCGACATGGCCGAGCTTTATGTGGCTGGAGCGCCAACTGGGCGGCCGACGCGAGCTGGCGTCGACGGCGATGACGCTGCTGCTGGTCGTTGGCCTGCTCGTACCGTTGGGGATCATCGCCTACAACCTGACCGACAACGTGACGGCGCTGGCCGACCAGATCCGTGCGCTGTTCGCCGACGGCCTGCCGGAGCCGCCCGGCTGGCTGGCCGATGTGCCGATCGCCGGACGTTTTCTATCGACGCACTGGCACGAGCTGTCGCAGCACCCCGACAAGCTGACGGAGACGGCGTCGAATTACGTCGGGCCAGCTAGCCGATGGCTGCTCAGCGTCGCCACGGTTGTCGGCTCCGGACTGGTCGAGCTGACACTCAGCATCTTGATGACGTTCTTTTTCTATCGCGATGGAGTGGCGGGCGGCAAGCGGCTCGCCGCGGTGGTCGACCGGCTGGCCGGCGAAAAGGCGCACCGCCTTCTCGACGTCGCGCAGGCGACGATGAAGGGGGTGATCTACGGCATCATCGGCACCGCCGTGGCGCAGGGAACGATGCTCGGCCTCGGGCTGTGGATCGCCGGCGTTCCGGGCGCGTTCCTACTCAGCGTGATCACGGCGTTCGTCTCGGTCACGCCCATCGGTCCGCCGCTGATCTGGTTGCCGGCGGCCTCCTGGCTGTTCTTCAGTCAGGACCAGTGGGGATGGGCGATTTTTATCGTTGCGTGGGGCGCGCTTGCCGTCGGCACCATCGACAACGTGATCAAGCCGCTGTTCATCAGCCGCGGCAGCGCGCTGCCGTTACTGCTGGTTTTTCTGGGCGTGCTCGGTGGCGGTTTCGCGTTAGGCTTTCTTGGTATCTTCATCGGCCCGACGCTGCTCGCCGTTGCCTACACGCTTCTTAAGCAATGGGGTGACGAGGAAAAGTCGTCAGCGGGAGCAGCGCCGGTTGCCGGACAAGCGCGGGGAGAAAGCCGGCCGGACGGAGAGGCGCCGCAGAGTGGTGCCCCCAACGGCGGTTAAACGCGGTCCGGTCAGCCGCTGCTGCTGATCAGCATGGGCATGCGGGTGTCAGGCGCGGCGCCGAGCGCGCTCAGCCGGCACGGAACGTGAAGCCCGTAGCGGCGCAGAAGCCGTTCGACGAGGTCGACGAACAGAGGGTCCGCGGCCGGCGACAGGTGAACGGCGCGCACGAGCGCTTGGCAGTCCGCCTCGACGGCCAGCGTGGCCGGACAGCCGGCCGCTTCCGGCTCACTTTCGCTTACCGCGACGCGCAGTTCCTGCTCAAAAGCATGCACCCGTGACCGGACAAAGGCGGTGGCGGGACCATCGCCAGTCGGTTCATTGCCGTAATGGACGAGGCCGATGGAGGCCTGTTGCGTCGCGGTCGGCCTGAGCGCGTCCTTGAGTGCGCCGACACTGGAGCGCAGCGCCACCAGGGCGCCAGCGTCGCCGTAGAGGCGCCAGAACAGTGCATCGTCGGCATCGGTGGCGTGCCAGCGGTCGATCCACAGGATGTCGGGGACGCGCACGGCGCGGATCGCCTCGATCAGGCGCTCCATTTCCTTCTCTTTCGCCTTTTCCGCCCACCAGCGTTCGAGCTTGCCGCGGGCGGTGGGTTTGCTCTGAGTGCCGGCGCGGGCAAACGCCTGGACGAGTTGCTGGGTGGTGCCGTTGACGCCGGCCGGCTGCGCGTCGGCCTCGCCGAGAGTGTCGATGCGCTTAAACGCCAGCCGTGATGTTTCCAGAAGCCCGACGAAACCGACAAAATCGGTAAATCGCCAGATCGTCTGGCTTTCGTCTTCTGGAAACGGCACATCCTCGTGCTGCTGGATCACGGCGCAAGCCTCCCTTTTGCCGTTGGCCTTATCTTCGCTGGCGCCCGGCTCGCGCCATCGGGCGACACCCCGTCACCCTGTTACGGAGCGGGACGATCCACCGATACCTCGCCGATGTCAACGCCGCTTGGAGCGGTTTGGAGCATGAGCGATCGCGGCTGGACGCGGCGCTTGCAACCGGCCGCCACATGGTTAACGACTGAGCCTGTGGCGGGGCGGAGGGTTAGGATGACGTTGCTGGCGCAGGGAGCGATACTGCTGGCGGCGGCCGTGGTGGCGGTGCCGCTGGCGCGTCGGGCGGGCCTGGGGCCGGTGCTCGGCTATCTGGCGGCAGGAGCGGTGATCGGCCCGCAGGTTCTGGCGCTGATCACCGATGTCGACGCCATTTTTCACTTCGCCGAACTGGGCGTGGTGCTGCTGCTGTTCATCATCGGGCTCGAGTTGCAACCGAGCCGGCTGTGGACGATGCGCAGGGCGGTGTTCGGTCTCGGTACGCTGCAGATCCTGCTGACCGCCGGCGTTTTCGCGGCCATTGGCGCCGCGCTCGGCCTCGCGATCGAGGCGGCGGTGATTGTCGGCTTGACGCTGGCGCTGTCGTCGACGGCGCTGGCGTTGCAGACGCTGGCCGAACGGAGCGAACTGCCGACCCGCCAGGGCCGGGCGGCGTTTGCCGTTCTGCTCATGCAGGACCTGGCGGTCATTCCGGTGCTGGCGCTGTTGCCGCTGATCACCCCGGGCGCGCCGGATGCCATGAACGCCGCCGGAGATACCGCCGGCTGGGCGGATGGCCTGAAGGTAATCCTGATCCTGGCGGCGGTGGTGCTTGGCGGCCGCTACGTGCTCCGCTACGGCCTGCGGCTGGTCGCGCAGACGCGGGTGCAGGAGGCGTTCACGGCGGCGGCGCTGCTGACGGTGGTCGGAACGTCGCTGCTGATGGCCGGCCTTGGGCTGTCGGCGGCGCTGGGGGCGTTCATCGCCGGTGTGCTTCTCGCCGATTCCGAGTACCGGCACGCGCTGGAGGCCGATCTCGAACCGTTCAAGGGCCTGCTTCTCGGGCTGTTCTTCATGGCGGTCGGCATGTCGTTGGACCTGAACATGATCGCCCAGGCGCCGGGGGACATCGCGCTGCTCGTCATCGGCCTCGTCGTCGTCAAGATGGCGGTGCTCTACGGCCTCGGACGCGGGACCGGCCTGAAGCCGCGCGCCGCGCTCGGGTTCGCCGTCGCAATCAGCCAGGGCGGCGAGTTCGCCTTCGTGGTCCTCGGCGTCGCCGTCGGCGCGCAGGTGCTGGAGCCGGCGCTGGCCGGCCGGCTGGTCGCCGTGGTCAGCCTGTCGATGATGGTAACGCCGGTTCTGTTCATCGGCGTCGACGCCTTGAGCCGGTTTCTGCACGCCCGGGCAGAGGCGGAGCATGAACCGCTGCCCGACGAAGAAAACCAGGTCATCATCGCCGGTTTCGGGCGTTTCGGGCAGATGGTCGGGCGCATCCTGCGGGCGAGGGGGATCGGCTTTACGGCGCTGGATGCGTCGTCGGAGCAGGTCGATTTCGTCGCCCGCTACGGCAACAAGATCTATTACGGCGACGCGTCCCGGCTTGACCTGCTGCGCGCTGCTAAGGCCGACCGGGCGGTGCTGTTCGTGCTCGCCATCGACAACGTCGAGGCCTCGATCCGCACCGCGAGGACGGTGCGCGAGAACTTTCCCGACCTCAAGATTGTCGCGCGGGCGCGCAACCGGCAGCACGCCTATCGGCTGATGGAGCTGGGCGTGACGCGAATCTGGCGGGAGACGTTCCTGTCGGCGATCGATATGGGGGAAGCGGCACTCGAGGCTCTCGGCCTGCCCGACTACAGGGCTCGACGGGCGGTTGAAATGTTTCGTGACAGCGACGAGCAGCGGCTGGCGGCGGGGTTCGGCCACCACAGGGACGACGCCTACATGCAGCAGCTCGCCAAATCGGCAGCGAAGGAGCTGGAGGAACTGTTTGCCCAGGACGCGGCTGAGGATGAGGAACGCGGCCGGTGATCGGCGGCGGTTGCCGGCGGGTGCTTAAAGCGTCGCCTGCGGCGCCATGGTGATGGTGCGGCGGATTTCGTCGGTTTTGAAACCGATGGCCATCGGGCGGATGACGCGGGGCAGGACGACGACGTCGTAGAGTTCGCGGACCGCACCCTCGATGCGCAGCCAGTGGACGATGTCGCCCGAGCGCAGATCGATGACCATGACGCCGCAGCGGGGCTCGGCCTTGCGGGCGGCCAGGTTGTCGTCCAGGGCGAGGCCGGAGAACGTGCGCTCCTCCCGGCAGCCGGACAGCCCGACGAGGGCGAAATTACCGTGGAAGGCGAGCCCGCGCAGATACCCGGGGCAGAATGTCACCGGCTCGAACCGCCCTGATTGGGGATCGACGGTGCCGAGAAAACCAGTGCCGGAATCCAGCAGCCACAGCGTGCCCCGGTGCAGGCGCGGCGAATGGGGCATGGAGCGGCCGGCGGCCGCGACCTCGCCGCTGGCCACGTCGATGACGACACCGCCGTCGCCGCGATGGTCGCGCCAGCTGTCGGCGACGTCGGCCTGGCTGACCGCGGTGACGTAGCGGGGACGGCCGTCGTCCATCGCCAGGCCGTTCATGTGGCAACGGTCCTCCGCGGCGAGCTTGGAGACGAACGGCGGATGCCATAGCGGCTGGAAGCTGTGCCGCTCGCTGGTGGTCGCCAGGCAACTGTAAAGGGTGTTGACGAACAGGACGCGGCCGTCGGCGTCGACGGCGATGTCGTGGATGTCCAAATCGCCGGTGACGTATCCGACGCGCGGAACGAAATGGCGATCGTAGCCTTCGGCGTTGCGGTCACCGTCATCGAGCGTGTTCTCGAACCGCCAGAGTTGGTAGAGCGAGCTCATCCACATCGTGTCGCCGGCGACGCACAGACCCATGCAGCGGGAGAAATCACGCACGAACACCGACAGCGTGCCGTTGGGCTGCAGCCCGATCAGGAACAGCTTCCCGGCTTGGTAGGTGGTGAGGCCGACGCTGAGACGCTGCTCCGCCAGCCAAGCCGGAAACTGGCGCGACGCGGAGAAGGAGTAGGCGGTTTTCTTGGCTGGCGCGCCGATGCCGGCGGCGGGCGAGGGTGACGGCGGAGTCGTTGCTGCTGATTGCTCAGACACGGCGGGTCGGCGAACGTCCATCCAGGGCATGTGACAGATTCTCTGTGATAGACGCTCGCCCAAGCCGCGGCAAGGCGGAGCGGGAAGCCGGTCAGACGACCGTGAAGTCGTCCGAGGTCAGGTCGGCGGCGAGAATGCCTTCGGCAATGGCGAGGATCTCGGCACCGGCGCTGATCTCCGCCCCCGCCGCGCCGTCGGCGATGGTAAGATCGCCGAAGTCCAAGCCGACTTCGAGGCCAAACAGATCCTCGCCGTCCTGGAAGTTGGTTACCGTGTCGGTGCCGCGACCAACGCGCAGGACGAAGGTGTCAGCGTTGGCGCTGCCGGTGAGGACATCGTTACCCCGATCGCCATCCAGTACATTGTCCTCGCCGCCGATCGCGGTGACATGATCCTCGCCATCGCCGCCACTGAGGCGGCTGCTTCCCGAATCGCTATCGGCGGCGATTTCGCCGACGATCGTATCGTTGCCGTCGCCGCCAGAGATAAAATTCGCGGCGATGGAAGGCGTAAAACCGAGGGATCCGGGGCGGTCGATTATTTTCGCAACCGCCGTGATCTGGTCGTCGCCGCTGCCCCCATTCAACTCGTTGCGAGCCTCGGTCCCTGGAGTAGTGTTATTAGGATCGCCCGAAGCGGAAGCACTCGCATCAATGGTGTCGTTGCCTGAGCCTCCAAACGCTGTAATATGGACGACCGTATTGTAGCTGTTGTTTCCCAACGTGCAATCAGCACCCAGAACATCGTCGTCAGCATCGCCGAACAAAACCACGGTTTGGTGCGTGTAGCCCTCAAAACCATAACCGTCCAGGATTACATCGCATGTGTCTTCCCCGTCTCCCCCCCGAAATTCCAAAGTAAATGAAAACGGAGTACCACTGATTAATGCTTCATCGTCACCGTCGCCGCCATCAATTTTTGTTTCTGCAATGGAGGACGAAACCTCGTTCTCGATCGTGTCATCTCCGGTGCCTCCGTTGACGGTGACGTAAACGAAATAGTCGCCCGTTGGATTTACGGTAATATGATCATCGCCGTCATCTCCGAATACGGTTACATCCGTCCTCATATCCATCCGCGAATATCGATCATCCCCGGTAAAGGCATGAGGCTCGGCGACGATCCTATCGTCGCCGGATCCCCCTCTAATCCACTGCGTTATATGAACGTCACCCACAGCGTCGCCAGACGCATTTTCATAAGTATTTATGGCGCGTGGATTGCTTGTGATCGTGTCGTCGTCGGCATCGCCATGAATATCAATTATGAGGCTAAGGTCATGAGTTTCGCCGCTTATGATCTCCATGCTGACGGAAATGGTGTCATTGCCGATGCTGCCATGGACATCGCTGGTCGTGCCGCCGCTGTCTTCGATGGTGTCGTTGCCGGCGCCGCCGTCGAGGGTGTCGTTTCCGAGATCGCCCTTGACGATGTCGTTTCCGCCTTCGCCAAGAACGTTATCGTCTCCCGATTGACCGGCGAGGAGGTCATCGCCTTCGCCGCCCCTTATCGTGTCGTTGCCGCTGTCGCCGCGGACGGTGTCGTTGCCGAGATCGCCCTTGAGCGAGTCGTTGCCGGCTCCGCCGTTGACGTCATCGTTCCCCTGCTGGCCGGCGACCAGGTCGTCGCCGGCGCCGCCGCGCAGGGTGTCGTTGCCTCTATCGCCGCGGATGGTGTCATTGCCGCCGCGACCGTCGCTCAGGTCGTTGCCGGCCAGAAGCCAGATCACATCGCTAAGGTTGGTGCCGTGCAGAGTGTCGTTGCCCGGCGTGCCGGTAAGAACGGCCACGAGCGTATCCTCCCATTTGAGTGCCCACAACCCGGTTCTTGATTAGTTTTTATAGATACCGGCACCATCAAATTATAATGCATTTTTTATTATGGCAAGCGTCACCACTACTTTCGGAAAAAAGGCCGAAGCACTGTGACGGGCGCGCCACAGTACCGCTCCGACGCCATAGGCGTCGGGGTCACGCCCGGCCAGGACGTGGGCGGAGCGAGTGGCGGATTACGCTGGCGCTAATTCGCCCTACGCGGGTTGGCGCCGTGGCAGCCCGGCCGCGTGGGTTGCGGGGTTACGCCCGGCCAGGACGAGGGGGAGGCGGGGTGGCCAGGTTCAGCCGGCGGCGCCGTGGCAGTGCTTGTATTTCTTGCCGGAGCCGCAGGGACAGGCTTGGTTGCGGGAGACACGGCCCCAAGTCGACGGATTGTTGGGGTTGGCGTCCAACGCGGTGCGGCGGGTGCGCACCGGCACGGCCACCGGGTGGCCGCGTTCGTCGAGTGCTTCCGGTTCCTCGGCGCCCACCGTTTCCAGCGCCGGGTCCTCGCGAGTTTCGTGCATTTCCGGCGCCGGGCGGGGGCGGGTGAGTTCGGCCATGGGGTCGACGCGAATCTCCACGTGCGCCAGAACCAGCGTCACGCGCTCGCGCAGGCGGTCGAGCATGCTTTCGAACAGGCTGAAGGCTTCGCGCTTGTACTCGTTCAAGGGGTCGCGCTGGGCGTAGGCACGCAGCCCGATGCCCTGGCGCAGATGATCGAGGGCGAGCAGGTGCTCCTTCCACAGCTGGTCGAGAATCTGCAGCAGCATGTTCTTTTCGACCATGCGCATGATGTCGGGACCATAGGTGGCCGCTTTCTCCGCCATCTTGCGGTTGGCGTGATCGGTGAGGCGCTCGCGGATCTCGGTGTCGGCGATGCCTTCTTCCGTCGTCCACTCAAGGATCGGCAAATCGAGACCGAAGATGCGCAGCACGTCGGCATGGAGGCCGGCGGCATTCCACTGTTCGGGGTAAGCGTTGGCCGGGATGTGGCTGCCGACGATGGTGTCGATCACCTGGTGGCGCATGTCGGAGACGGTGTGAGAGACGTCGTCGGACTGCATCAGCTCCCGCCGCTGCTCGTAGACGACCTTGCGCTGGTCGTTCATGACGTCGTCGAACTTCAGCAGGTTCTTGCGGATTTCGAAGTTGCGCGCCTCGACCTTCTGCTGCGCCTTTTCCAGCGCCTTGTTGACCCACGGATGAATGATCGCCTCGCCTTCCTGCAAGCCGAGACGCTGGAGCATGCCGTCGATGCGCCCGGAGCCGAAGATGCGCATCAGGTCGTCTTCAAGGGATAGAAAGAACTTGGACTCGCCGGGGTCGCCCTGGCGTCCCGCCCGGCCGCGGAGCTGGTTGTCGATGCGCCGGCTTTCGTGCCGTTCGGTGCCGAGGATGAACAGGCCGCCGGCCGCCAGCACCTTCTCCCGGTTGGCGGCGATGTCGGTGCGGATGCGGGCCTTGCCGTCCTCGTCGGTGGGATCGTTCAATTCATTGCGGATGCGCATGTCGGCGTTGCCGCCGAGCTGGATGTCGGTGCCACGGCCGGCCATGTTGGTGGCGATGGTGACCGCGCCGGTGCTGCCGGCCTGGGCAATGATGGCCGCCTCGCGTTCGTGATAGCGCGCGTTAAGGACCTGGTGCGGGATGCGGCGCTTTTTCAGCAGCGACGCCAGATGCTCGGACTTCTCGATCGACACCGTGCCGACGAGGACCGGCTGGTTGCGGCCCCGGCATTCCTCGATCTGGTCGATGATGGCGTTGTCCTTCTCCGCCGCCGTCCGGTAGACCTCATCGTCGTTGTCCAGCCGCACGCACGGCAGATGGGTCGGGATGTCGATGACCTCGAGCGAATAGATTTCCTGAAACTCCGACGCCTCGGTCATCGCCGTGCCGGTCATGCCGGCGAGCTTCGGATAGAGGCGGAAGTAGTTCTGGAAAGTGATGGAGGCGAGCGTCTGGTTCTCGTTCTGGACGGTGACGCCTTCCTTGGCCTCCAGGGCCTGGTGAAGGCCTTCGGAGTAGCGGCGCCCCTCCATCATGCGGCCGGTGAACTCGTCGATGATGACGACGCGCCCGTCCTTGACGATGTAGTCGGTGTCGCGGCTGAACAGCTTGTGAGCGCGGAGCGCCTGGTTGGCGTGATGGACGAGGCTGACGTTGTGGACGTCGTAGAGGCCGCCGGAGCTCAACAGGCCGTCCTCGCGCAGCAGCTCCTCGATCCGCTCCATGCCGGTTTCGGTGTAGCTGACGGCGCGCGCTTTTTCGTCTTTCTCGAAGTCGTCGTCGGCAAGCAGGGGCATGAGGCGGTTCATGCGGATGTAGAGGGCGGACGAATCCTCGGCCGGGCCGGAGATGATCAAGGGCGTGCGCGCTTCGTCGACGAGGATCGAATCGACCTCGTCGACGATGGCGAAATGGAACGGCCGCTGCGCCATCTCCTCCAGCCGGAACTTCATGTTGTCGCGCAGATAGTCGAAGCCGAATTCATTGTTGGTGCCGTAGGTGACGGCGCATCCGTATGCCTGCTGGCGCTGGGCATCGGACAGCCCGTGGACGATGCAGCCGACGTCTATGCCGAGAAAATTGTAGATGCCGCCCATCCACTCGGCATCGCGTTTCGCGAGGTAGTCGTTGACGGTCACCACGTGCACGCCCTTGCCGGCGAGCGCGTTGAGATAGACCGCCAGCGTGGCGACGAGGGTCTTGCCTTCGCCCGTCTTCATCTCGGCGATCATGCCCTTGTGGAGGACGATGCCGCCGATGAGCTGGACGTCGAAATGGCGCTGGCCAAGAACGCGCTTGGCCGCCTCGCGGACGGTTGCGAACGCCTCGACGAGGAGATCGTCCAGCGGTTCGCCGTTCGCCAGCCGCTGCCTCAGCCAGGGCGTGCGGGTGGCCAGTGCCGCATCGTCGAGGTTGACGAGGGACGGCTCGAGGGCGTTTATCGCCTCGACATGGCGCTGTAAGGACTTAATGAAGCGATCGTTGGCGGAGCCGAACAAACGCTTGGCAATGGCGCCGAACATTGGGGATCCTTAAAGTAGCGGCTAGGACGGCCGCGAACGACGAAGCCGTGCGCCGTCGTCGAAGGAGAGTTATAGAGCGCTCCGAGCGCTGTCAATCCACGCTTGGCGCTCAACGGCAGCCTTGCGCGGCTTGGCAAGCGCGCCCTTAAGTGAGCCCGATTGAAGAGCCGATCGTTATCATTGAACGCCGTTCCGGTACGGAGCATCGCACCATGGCCCCACTGTCGCCACTCGCACCAGCCAGCTTTCCCGACATGCCGGTCATCCGCGGCGTGCGTCTGGCGAGCGGGGCGGCGGGCATTCGCTATGCCAACCGGGACGACGTGCTGCTGATCGCCTTCGATGAAGGGACGACGGTTGCCGGAACGTTCACGCAATCGGCGACGGCGGCGGCGCCGGTGCTGTGGTGCCGCCGTGCGCTGGACGGCGGCCACGCCCGGGCGCTGGTCGTCAACTCCGGCAACGCCAACGCCTTTACCGGCGCCGACGGTCAGGTGGCGGTCGATCGCACCGCGCGCGCGGCGGCCGAACTGGTCGGCTGCCCGGCCGAGAGCGTGTTCGTCGCCTCGACCGGCGTAATCGGCGAGCGGCTGCCCGTCGATCGGCTGGAGAGGGCGCTTCCGGACTTGTACGGGGCGCTCGATGGGGATGCGTGGCATGGGGCGGCGCGGGCGATCATGACCACCGACACGTTCGCCAAGGGCTGCACGCGGCGGTGCGGCCTCAAGGGCAAGGCGGTGACCATCAACGGCATCGCCAAGGGGGCGGGGATGATCGCCCCCGACATGGCGACGATGTTGGCGTTCATCGCCACCGACGCGGCGATCGGGCCGTCCACCTTGCAGGCGCTATTGACCGAGGCCTGCGCCGGCTCGTTCAACGCGGTCACCATCGACGGCGACACGTCGACCAACGATACCGCACTTCTGTTCGCCAGCGGCGCCGCCGGAAACGAGCCCATCGACGACATCGACGACCCGGCGTTGGTTGCGTTTCGCACCGCGCTCGCCGAACTCGCCCTCGATCTCGCACAGCAGATCGTCCGCGACGGCGAAGGCGCCAGCCGATTCGTCACCATCACCGTCAGCGGCGCCGATTCGGACTTGGCCGCGCGGCGGCTCGCCATGACCATCGCCAACTCGCCGCTGGTCAAGACGGCGATCGCCGGGGCCGATGCCAATTGGGGGCGGATCATCGCCGCCATCGGCCGCGCCGGCGAGCGCATCGAGCTAGACCGGCTGGCGGTCCGCATCGGCGGCACGCTGCTCGCTGCCCATGGGGCCGCGGTGACCGATATCGATGAGGCGCCGGTTGCGGCCCATATGAAGGGCAGCGAGGTCGTCATCGACGTGTCCGTCGGCGGCGGCGACGGCCGATTCACGGTTTGGACGTGCGATTTGACCCACGGCTACATCGACATCAATGCCGACTATCGAAGCTGACGTGTCCGGCTGCGCTCAGGCCGGGTTGAACAGGCGGCCAGCCGCATCGTTGCCGATCATCCTGGTCGCGGCGGTGGCGTTGATCGATTCGGACGGGCGGATACTCGTCTGCCGGCGCCCGGCAACGAAGGCATGGGCCGGGTGGTGGGAGTTTCCCGGCGGCAAGGTCGAGCCCGGCGAATCGCCGGAAAGCGCGGTAGTGCGGGAATTGAAGGAGGAACTGGCGATCGACATCGTCGATAGTTGCCTTGCGCCGTTCACCTTCGCCTCCCATGCTTACGATGACTTTCATCTGCTGATGCCGCTTTATCTGTGCCGGATATGGAAGGGGCAGCCAATGGCGCGCGAGGGCCAAGCGCTGCGCTGGCTGCGTCCCCGCGACCTGGCCGCTCTCGACAAGCTGATGCCGGCGGATCGCCCGCTTGTCGCCATGTTACGGGATTACCTGTGAGTGCCGGGCGCTCCGTTATGCGTTCGCCGGAGACCGATTCGATCGTCGTTAAATGATGCGGAGCGGGAGGCGTGAGACCGGATGGCGCTTCCAAGGTGTGTGGGCGCCGACGGATAGGCGGCTTACGCCGCTTAACGAGAGTAATTTTATTGCGACACGACACGCATGACGAGTAACCCATCATATGGTTTCTGCGGGCCACGCCCTCTGCTACATTGAGGAAAAAAGGGGCTTCGCATATCGCTGTCACAAAGATCGGAGACGAACGTGATCACTGCTGCCGTCGTTATCATCGGCAACGAGGTCCTGTCCGGGCGAACGCAGGATCAGAACCTTGCCTACCTGGGGGGAGCGCTGAACGAGCTCGGCATCGTCCTTAAGGAAACGCGCGTCGTGCGCGATGAGGAAGATGCCATCATCCATGCCGTCAACGCCTGCCGGACGCGCTACACTTATGTCTTTACGACGGGTGGCATCGGCCCGACTCACGACGATATCACGTCGGCCAGCGTCGCCAAGGCGTTCGGCGTGCCGCTGGAGCGGAACACCGATGCCGTCGGTCGGCTCTTTCGGCACTACGGCACCCAATCTCTGAACGAGGCGCGCCTCAAAATGGCCGACGTTCCCGAGGGCGCGACCCTGCTGGACAACCCGGTCAGCCAAGCGCCCGGTTTTCAAATCGGAAACGTGTTCGTGCTGCCGGGCGTGCCGTCAATCATGCGGGCGATGTTCGACTGCCTCAGCCCACGGCTCAGGGGCGGCACGCCCATTCAGTCGCGCACGGTGTCGGCGTTCATTACCGAGGGCGGTATCGCGATACCCTTGGCCGCTGTGCAAAACGCTCATCCGGGCGTGGAAATCGGCAGCTATCCGTTTATCCGTTCCGGCCATTTCGGCACCAGCCTGGTGGTGCGTGGCGCGGACGTGGTGGCGGTGGAGCAGGCCGTGCTTGCCGTTGTCGACCTGCTGCGTTCGCTGGCGGTCGAGCCGATCGAGGACGTCAGCGCGACCGCTGCTTGAAGGTGAGCCGGCCGCGCGGTTTTGTGCGCCGTGACGTGCCACGCCATGTCTTGATGGGAGGGAACGGCCGGCGCGATGAGCCCGGCCAGAGAGGCATGGCGGTGCACACGACCGAAAAGCACTTTATCGCGTTTCTTCTCAGGCACTTGGCGTTTGGCAGCGTCGGCGCATTCGTGCTGGGCGGGCTGTTGCTGTGGTTTGATGTCGCCGGGCTCGGGACGCTCATCTTTAGGTCGCCCGACCGCAATCTGTTTCTGGTCATGCTGTTTTTCGGCCTGTGGATCACCTTCGGCTCGATCGGCATGGCCGTCGGTGTGATGCAGCTGGGCGAGGAACGGGATTGAACGCTGGTGCTATCGGCGTTCCGTTGGTGACGGCTGGCGGCCGCGGACGACCGTCGCCAGATGGCGCACGACGAAGGCGACGATCCAACCGGCCAGCGGAACGGCGAAGATGGTGTCGAACAGCGGCCGATCCGGGTCGGCGCGGGTGGCGAGAAGCACGCACGTAATCCAGCACGCCGTAAGGCCCCAGCCGATGCCCAGCCCGATAAGGCGTTTCGAACCGGTTTTCGGTTGGTCGGAGCCCGGCGTGGTCTCCGGATTCGCGGGCAGGCGAGCGTCGCTCACCGCCGCAGCACGACGGTTTCGGGCGGAATGCGTGCCTGCCAGCCGGCGCGTTCCAGCTCCGGATCGGCGTGCTCCTCCTCCGGATAGCCGAGACAGAGGTACGCGACGAGCGACCAGTCGGCCGGCACGTCGAGGATGGCGCGGATGCGATCCGGATCGATGATGGAGATCCAGCCGACGCCGACACCGTGCGCCCGCGCGGCCAGCCACAGGGCATGTACCGCGCCCACGACGGACCAGGTCAGCGTCTCCGGCATCGTCCGCCGTCCGAGGCCGTGGCCATGGCGCGTCGCACCATCGGCGAACACCGCCAGATGCTCCGGCGCGCGGTCGAGACCGGACAGTTTGAGCCGCGCGTAGCGTCCCGCCCGGTCGCCCTCGTAGGACTGGAGGGCGTGGCGGTTGCAGGCCTCGAAATCGGCCCGCACGCTCGCCCGCCGGGCCGGATCGTCAACCCGGACGAACCGCCAGGGCTGGCTGTTGCCCACGGAAGGTGCCATGACGGCGAGGCGGAGGAGTTCTTCCAGCAGGTCGGGAGCGAGCGGGTCGACGCGGAAACGACGCACGTCCCGGCGCCATAGGAACAGGTTCTCGAGCTCGCGTCGAAAGCGGGCGTCGAACAGGGGAGGCTCTGCGGTCGCGGTTGACGGCTGCATGCAAAAGGTCCACGTGCGGAGCAGCACTTTAACGGCGAAGCGCGTGGGCTTAAAGGCGCAAGCGGCATGGCTATGGATGGCAAGGGCGGATTCCGGCGTTGCGTGATCGCTGTCCTGGCGTGTTTCTGCGCCGTGGCGGTCCTGGCCGGTTACACACCCCGGCCGCTGGCGGCATCCGAGGCGGCGGCCTGGGCGGCGCTCGCCGACGGCGGCAATCTGGTGCTGCTGCGCCACGCCATCGCTCCCGGAACGGGCGATCCGGCCGAGTTTCGCCTCGACGACTGTGCCACGCAGCGCACGTTGTCCGAGGACGGCCGGCGGCAGGCGCGGCTGATCGGCGAAAAACTTAGGACCAAGGGCGTGGCGGTCGAAGCGGTCTATTCCAGCCAGTGGTGCCGGTGCCTGGAAACCGCGCGTCTTTTGGACGCTGGAAGCGTCGAACCGCTGCCGGCGCTGAATTCGTTCATCAACCGGCCGGCGGACCGCGAGGCCCAATTGGCCGAGCTTCGCCTGTGGCTCGCCGCCGCCCGGCCCGAGGGCGCCATCGTCCTCGTTACCCACCAGGTGGTGATCACGGCGTTGACGGGTGTTTTTCCCGTTTCCGGCGAGATGGTGGTGGTGAAGCCCGGCAATGGCGGCGGCTTGTCGGTCGTTGGCCGCATACCACCGCCGCGAGCCGCCCCGTCGGCCAGCGGCAAATGAACAAACCGTAATGATGCGGTAACGGCGCCGTAAGGCGCGTTCCTCCATTCTCTCTGACATCGGACGGCGCGATGATGTGCGCACCGGTTTTCAAGCGCCCCGCCGGGGCAAGCGCATCGCCTGATCCGAATGGAGCAAGTTGCCGAAACGTGATCCTTTTTCCCCTGAGGAGCACGCGGCATGACCCTCGGCCGGCGCCGGTCCCCGCCATTTACGCTGCCGGCCACCCCGTCCCCTTTCTCCCAGGGGACGGGGAATACTTTTTTCCGCCCGACGCAATGGTATGGTTAGTGGGTAGGACCAGGGGCATGCGTATTCTCATTGTCGAAGACGATCCGGAAACGGCCGGCTACCTCCGCAAAGGGCTGGCCGAGAGCGGTTATGTCACCGACCACGCGGCGACCGGTCCGCAGGGCCTGGCCATCGCGCTCGAGAAGCGGCACGACGCGCTGATTATCGACCGCATGCTGCCGGGGCTTGACGGTCTCTCGGTCATCCAGGCGATGCGCGCCGAAGGCGTCGAGACGCCGGTTCTCATCCTCAGCGCGCTGGGTCAGGTCACCGACCGGGTCCGGGGATTGAAAGTGGGTGGCGACGACTATCTGATCAAGCCGTTCGCGTTTGCCGAACTGCAGGCGCGCCTGGAGGCGCTGTTCCGGCGCGCGCAGGGGGCGGCCGACGCCCCGGAAACGACACTTCGGGTCGGCGACCTCGAACTCAACCGGCTCAGCCGGACGGTGATCCGCGACGGTCGGCCTATACTGCTGCAGCCGCGGGAATACCGGCTGCTGGAATATCTCATGCGCCATGCCGGGCAGGTGGTGACCCGCACCATGCTGCTGGAGGGGGTCTGGGACTACCATTTCGATCCGCAGACCAATGTCATCGATGTGCACGTGAGCCGGCTGCGCGCAAAGATCGACCGGGATTTCGGCGAGCCGCTGCTGCATACGGTGCGTGGCGCCGGATACGTGCTCCGTGTCCCTCAATAATCTTTGGCGCACGTCGGCGTTCCGGCTGACGATCCTCTACGCGGCGCTTTTCTCTGCGTCCGTGCTGACACTGTTCGCGTTCATCTACTGGTCGACGGTCAGGGTCATCGAGCGGCAGACGGTCGATACCGTCGAGGCGGAGATCAGGGGCCTTGCCGAGCAGTACCGCCAGCAAAGCCTGAGCGGTCTGATTCGCATCATCGACGAGCGCAGCGGCGTGGCGCAGAACGACGTCTATCTGCTGACCGATCCGGAATTGAAGCGCCTCGCTGGCAACCTCCGCACCTGGCCGCCGCAAGCGCCGGACGGCGGCTGGGTGCGCCTGACGCTGCAAAAACGCCAAAACGGCACGGTCAGGCCTTACGAGGTGCGGGCGCGGACGTTCATGCTTCCGGGCGATCACCGGCTGCTGGTGGGGCGCGATACCGAGGAAAAGACCCAGTTTCAACGGATGATCGTCGAGACGCTCGGCTGGTCGCTGGCGGTCGCACTGGTTCTCGGCTTGATCGGCGGCATCGTGCTGAGCCGCCGGGTGCTCGCCCGGGTCGATGAGATGACCCGCACGGCGCGCCGCATCATGGCCGGCGACTGGTCGCAGCGCATCGCCAAGGACGGCTCCGGCGATGAGTTCGACCGGCTTGCCGCCAGTCTCAACATGCTTCTGGGGCGGATCGAACGTCTGATGACCGGCATGCGTCTGGCCACCGACAGCCTCGCCCATGACCTGCGCGGGCCGTTGACTCGGCTGCGCGGGCGGATCGAACTGGCGCTCCGCCAGCCGGCCGGTGCCGGCGGCGACCGTGACACGCTGGCCGACGTGCTCGCCCAATCAGAGGCTGCGATCGCCACCTTTGACAGCCTGCTGAAGATCGCTCAGGCCGAGGCGGGAATGGCCGAAGATGAGTTTCAGGAGGTCGATCTGGGCGCGATCGCCTCGGATGCCGCCGATCTGTACGAGCCGTTGGCCGAGGAACACGGGCTCACGATGGCGGTGGCGGTCGAGGACGGCGCGATGGTTTTGGGGCAGCCGCAGCTTCTCGCCCAGGCGGTCGGCAACCTGGTCGACAACGCCGTCAAGTACACGCCCGAGGGCGGGCGCATCAGCGTCTTGGTGCGGCCGTTGGGCGAGCAAGTGGAGTTGTGCGTCGCCGACAGCGGTCCGGGCATCCCCGCCGCCGACCGCGAACGGGTACTGGAACGATTCGTGCGGCTGGAGGAGTGCCGCAGCACCTCCGGCGCCGGCCTGGGGCTCAGTCTGGTGGCGGCGGTGGCGCGGCTGCACGACGCCGATCTGACGCTGACAGACAACGATCCCGGCCTGCGGGTGTGTCTTCAGATGCGGGCAAGCGACGGCAGCAACGGGGAGCGGTTGTCGACGGCGGCGTCGTTGTCCTTGCCGAGTGAGCAGAGTCGCGCTTAGCCTGCACCCGAAACGACAGTGTGACGTCACGCCGAAACGATACGCCCATCGGCCCGTGTGGCGGAATTGGCAGACGCAACGGACTTAAAATCCGTTTCCCTTCCGGGAGTGGGGGTTCGAGTCCCCCCGCGGGCACCATCTGAATCAATATGTCATGTGTTAGTGGTGATGGTGTGGGCGATTTCTTAAGTTGGCGTGATAACACGGTGATAACGGAGGGGTATTTGCGAGCATCCGGGCTAGCTAGAGCGGTTTCTGACCGGTGCGAATCGCCGGAGATTTCCGAGAGGGTGCACATCTGATTCAAGGTTCTGGCTGGGGAAGGAGGTCCGCATGGATAGGTCAGCCTCTTTCGATGGGTTTGCACATGCGGCTGTTGGCGGCGATTGATGCGGGGATGAATTGCCGAGCGGCGGCAACGTGGTTCGGAGTGGCGCCGTCCACGGCGATCCGGTGGCTCGCCGCTGCGCCTTCCACCGGATCACCAAAAAAAGACCGGCCGCGCGACCGAGCCGGACCGTCCCGACGTCCTGAGGCAGCGCCAGGCCTGGTTCGATGGCCAGGTCGATCTCGATCCGAAGCGCCTGGTGTTCATCGACGAGACCTGGACCGCGACCACCATGGCCCGCAGCCATGGCCGCTCTCTCAAGGGCGAACGCCTGCGCATGGGCGTCCCGCACGGTCATCACAGGACGACGACGCTGATCGCCGGACGGCGCACGAGCGAAATGGTCGCGCCCATGGTGCTCGACGGGCCGATCAACGGCGACTGGTTCGAAGCCTACGTGGCGCACGTCCTTATGCCCGAACTCCGTCGTGGCGCCATCGTCATCATGGACAACCTATCGAGCCACACGCGAGCGTCGGTACGTGAGTCGGTCGAAGCCGCCGGCGCGACCCTGTTGTTCCTGCTGCCTATAGCCCTGACTTCAATCCCATCGAAAAGGCCTTCGCTCGTCTCAAAGCCATGCTTCGCAAAGCCGCCGAGCGAACCGTCGCCGCACTTTGGGACCTCATCGGCAAGCTCGTCGACATCTTCCAGCCAGCCGAATACGCCAACTACTTCAGCTCGTGGGGCTATGACCCAAACTGATCAGAATCTGCTCTAGGCTCCGGACCCATAAACGGGATTCCCAAGGCGTCACGACTCTGATTCACACTCCTAAACGGCGGGAGTGTGACGGATGGCGGACGAGTTTTGGTTGAGCGATGCCCAGTGGGAGCGGTTATCGC